>Ga0315913_1002716_pt1 | contig 20963 bp, 7 predicted proteins | sample MpolsnodulesMG_FD_207736 | JGI IMG/M metagenome (GOLD analysis project Ga0315913, IMG submission 207736) | Medicago polymorpha root nodule microbial communities from Los Angeles, California, United States - small nodules | ecosystem: Host-associated > Plants > Roots > Nodule | place: USA... | reverse complement strand
TTGCTTGAAAATTAGTGTGGATTTCGTGTTTTTCCCCAAATATGTTAGGTTAAAGGGTTTATACATGGTGGATTAGTTCTTTTTGCTGAAAAATGCAGTCTTTCTAGGTAGAAACTAGAAACCACATTCCCAATGTTTCATTTGTGCATTATAATTTTATTTTTTTTGAGGTTTTAATTTGATTTTTTTGGAAGATATGCTAAAATGGGATTTTTTATGGATCAAATTTTTCTAACATAAGTTTCATGTTGTGTGGCACTGTGGCTTAGGATTGCAGTAAATTTTTGCTTGTAAAGCCTTGCTATTTTTGGATTCAAACAAATCACTTGTATTATATTTAATTTCATTTTATTTGGTGTAGCTTGAATTTTGTTTATATTCGTACAGTAGTACCATAGCTAAAACAGTGACACTAGATTCAAGATTAGACCATGAGGACTTTCTTGGTGTTACTTCCAAGATTTCAGGGTATAGATAGCCGTGTTTTGGGTCAGTTCATAGTAAATTTGAATTGAGTAAATGTAAGGAGAGAGTAAGTATGACACGAAGAATATAGTTATCCCTTGTCAATTAGTAGTTTAGTTAGTTACTAATTAGAAATATAGTCTTCATGTTATAGGCGATTGATTCTGTTAACTAGCCCTCTGGATCAAATTACAATGCAAGACTATTGTGCTTGTGGTATGATTTTAATGAAATCTGGGAATTTATATATTTTTTTTGTGTACATTATATTCTGAAGTTAACTTTTCTAATATTTTAGATGTTTAAACTGTAAGATTAAGAGCAATTAGAATCTTAAGTTTCTGGACATGCTATACGTACTTGGTGTGAGGATTGGATGGTTATAGACTTATAACTATAAGAAAAATGGATAATCTTTCAACTTTCAAATAAAGAAAGAGCTGTGTTTTATTCAAGGTTCATTTTATTCGTTGCAGTTTCAAATTTTTTTCAATTCATATAGTAGTATGATGATTGAAATAGTGAAATGTTGAGACTCTGGATTCAAGATTTGACAACGAGGACTTTCTTTGTGTTACTTCCAAGATTTTGCGGTATAGATAGCTCTGTTTTGGGTCAGTTTGTAGTAAATTTGAAGTGATTAGATGTAAGGAGAGGACAAGTCTGACTCAAATAGGTTATTAGTTGTCACTTGCTAATTAGTAGTTAGAAATATATTCTCCATGTAGGCAATTGATTCTGTGAACTAGCCTTCTGGATTAAATTACCAAGCATGACCCTTGTGTTATAATTTTTATGAAATCAGGGAACTTATATTTTTTTCTTGTAAATTATATTCCCAGAGTAAACTGTGCTGGTGTTCTAGATGTTTAAATTGCATTTAGAATCATTAGTTTTTGGACATGCTATACATGGAGTGGGGATTGGATGGTTGTAGAACTGTAATTATAGAATGTTCTAGGTCTAAGAAGCTTGAGAAGAGAGACGTGGATTTTCTTTCATCTAAAGAAAGTGTCTTGAAGAAAATTATAACTTATATGGTATCAGACACAAAAGAAAGGCTTTGATTAATAAGTTTGAACTCATAATTCCAGATTGGTAGCTGCTTGCTTACATGTTATTTCCATGATTACTTATATTGTAATTTGTATATTTTTATTTAGAATGTCGTAATATTTGCTTTAGTGATTATTTCTCTATGTTGATGGACATTTTTATGATACTATGATATTATTTTCTTTCTTTCCTCAAATTAAAGTACACCTATTTTCCTTGTATTATAAATTAATATCTTTAAAGCAGCGGAACATGTTTGGATAAGTTTTTTCCCCCCCTGAGAAAGTCCTAAAAACACAACTTAAAACCCACCAAGCATGAAACATCATCTGAATGATACAAGCATTTAATTTGATTGCTAGAAATTAAAGTATAGAATGGAACATTGCTTTGAGCAGTTGACATTCTTTATAAGTTGAATGTGTTTCAAACATGCTTCCACTCGCTTGTGCTTGATCACACACATTCTCCGTGTTTTATTTTGCACTGAACGCCACCTTGATTGAACTTTTTTGAAGCTTGCAGGTTCTGTGTTAATTTCGATTCTGTTGACAGAAAGCGTGTCCATCCGTCCCTCCATTGGCGTTAGCTATGCTACCCACTGCAGCCAAAGAGGCCCAATTACGTGAGAGCAACAGTCAGAAAGTCCACCCTCAACCAATGGAAGAAGCTACGAACCAGAATCCAGAAGCCGTGGAAACCCTAGTATCTAAAATTTTCACAAATATCTCCTCTCTGAAATCAGCTTATATCCAGCTGCAAGCTGCTCATACTCCTTATGACCCCGATAAAATCCACACTGCTGATAAACTAGTTATTAGTGAGCTGAAAAATCTATCTGAACTTAAGCATTTCTACAGGGAAAACAACCCAAAGCCAGTGTGTGTTTCTCCTCAAGACTCGCGTTTAGCTGCAGAAATTCAAGAACAACAGAGCCTCCTGAAAACGTACGAGGTCATGGTTAAGAAGTTTCAGTCTGAAATTCAGAATAAAGATTCAGAGATTCATCAACTGGAAAAGCAGATAGAGGAGGCTAGTCAAAAGAGGGCAAAACTAGAAAAGAATCTGAAGCTTAGAGGTTTGTCGGCTAAAGAATCAGAAGATGGAAATGGGTTTTTCCCTGTTGATCTAACTCCCGATCTCTTTACATCTTCTGTGGAAGCAGCTGCGAAAGCAGTTCATGATTTTTCTAAACCGTTGATCAACATGATGAAAGCAGCTGGGTGGGATCTTGATGCTGCTGCCAACTCAATCGAACCGAATGTCGTTTATGCGAAGAGAGCTCATAAGAAATATGCATTCGAGTCTTACATATGCCAAAGAATGTTTGGTGGCTTCGAGCAAGAAAGCTTCTCTGTCAAATCAGACAATATTACAGTCAATAAAGAGAGCTTCTTTCACCAATTTCTTGCTTTAAGGGAGATCGACCCTTTGGACATGCTAGGTCAGAATCCAGATTCCCTTTTTGGGAAATTCTGCAGGAGCAAATACCTAGTGGTAGTTCATCCAAAGATGGAGGCGTCGTTTTTTGGAAATCTAGATCAACGAAATTATGTGATGGGTGGAGGACATCCAAGAACTCCTTTTTACCAAGTTTTTCTAAAACTAGCCAAGTCAATTTGGCTTTTACACAAATTGGCCTATTCTTTTGAGCCAAATGTCAAGGTATTTCAGGTTAAAGGAGGGAGCGAGTTCTCCGATGTTTACATGGAAAGTGTGATCAAGAATCTGATAATGGAAGAAAATGATGAAAAGCCGAAAGTTGGATTGATGGTTATGCCTGGATTTTGGATTGGCGGAAGTGTGATTCAGAGTAAAGTTTATCTCTCTGGTATGAAGGTAGCTGAATGATTCTTGAAAACAGGCATGCTTTTCAGCAAATCCAAATCCATTTGGTTGTATGTGCTTTGTTTCATTTATCTTCATTTTCTTATCTTGTAAGATAATGTCTTGTTTGTAATTTTTAAGATCCCTTTTAGTGCTTGTAAGATTACATGCTGGATTCCAGGTCTCTTTTTGCAACTCTAACAGTATATGTGGGAGGGATATTGGAAGGTGTATAAAAGTTTTTCCTTTTATTTATGAATTTCATTGCTTTGGGGAAAGAGATTCATGTGTTCATTGTTCACAACAAACTGCATTAAACAATCAAAGAGTGATATATTATCGCTTCAAAATGCAAAACTTGTGTAAAATAAATTTGCAGAAAACCATCAATTTTACAACACTCTATCAACTATTTAGTTCCTAAACTATTTGAAAATAGTAAATAGTCTTTAAACTATATGAAATCCGTTAAATTAGTCTCTAAATTTTATGAAATATGTTTTTAGTCCCTCGTATCTCTTTTTTTGAAGGAAAGTCCATCGTATCTCTTGTCAATATATAACGACAGAGACTAATTGGATGGATGGATTTCATATAGTTTAAAGACCAATTATTATTTTATCTGAGTATACAAGGAAACGTGTATTTGGAAACCTTGTTATCTGTGGACAGCGTAATACCTGGAAACAGGATAACTGTATAAATGGTTGTATTTTCAACCATTTGTTGATATTAATGTCAACTATACAAGGATGCTAATATTGTACTTTAAAAGAGAAATAAACTACATGCTATGATTTTGTTTATATTATCATAAATTGAACTCCACGTATTTGGTGATCTGCTTGAGTAATGCAGACACATCTACCATCATGTCATGTGTGTTCATTAGGCAGTGTACTAACATTGCAGAATACTCCTAATGTGTACAATTTTTAATTTTAATGTACTTGTTTATCTTTATGTAGCTAAATGTTCTTTAGTTACAACAAGGATGCTAATTTTTTCTGTTTTGGTAATCTTGTTGAATAACTGCACAATGGTTCTCGTGTTGAGAAGGATATGATATTGAAATCTGAGATATTTAACGATTGTTTGCTGAATGAATACATCAGGCATCGCTTAAGATATTGAAAATTGAAGAGAAACTATCCAAAGGATGGGGTGGTGAGAACGCATAAATTGAATAATGTAGTTTAATTGAATAATGTAGTTCCTATGCATAAATTGTTGTCTTGAAAAGGAAACAACAGTTTAATTTTTATTTGTTTGAATATTGCAGGTATTGTGATGGAACTTTTTCGCTGGATTATGGAAACCGCAATATGTGCAACAGAGGAATAGGAAGCTTAGGGCTTGTTTAGGGTCAGTTTGGTTCGAGAATTAAGAGGGAAGGAGAGGAATTTTAATGGAGGGGAGAGGAGATATTTTAATTAAAAGTGTGTTTGACTCACAAGGGGAGGGGAGAGATTTTAAAATTATTTTACTGTTTTACCCTTAAACTTAATTAAATAAGGATAATAAAGTAACGAAACAATAACGATGTAATCTATAACAACGCGATGTAGACGATGGAATAATGAATTAGTAATAGGGTTTTACAATGAGTAATAAAAGTTGTTACAAGGAAAAATTCTCAATAATATACAATAAAAGTTGTTATAAGAAAAAATTGTTAATAACATGGAATAAAAGTTGTTACAAGATAATATAACCTATAACCTAATAATAAAGATAATATAACATAATAATAATAAATGTTGTTACAAGGATAATATTGAGATTTTAAATTAATATAAGGATAATTTTGACAGTGCAATAAAATTTGCTCCCCTCCCCTTCTAAAAATTGAACCAAACACTTTAAATTAAAAATATTCCCTCCCCTCCCCTCCAAAACTCTCGAACCAAACAAACCCTTAGTAGGAAACACTATTAAAAATATGTTTTTTGTCTCGATAAATATTCAAATTTTTCAATTTAGTGCCTCTATGGTTTTATTTTACTTTTAGTCTCCCAAAAGTTTTCCATCACCATATTTGATCCCTATTTTTTTGGCAAATATGTTTAGTACATTATAATATTCTCTCTTGCAAAAGTTTGAATTTTTTTTTAACTATAAATGAATTAAATATGAATTTTAATGTTTTTGGCGCTTATATTTAATTCATATTTAAAAAAAAATCTAACATTCTTTTGGAGAGATTCTTATAATACTTTTCCTTCAAAAATAATATAATATTCTAAATGCTTTGTGAAAATTCATTCAAAAATATGAAGGGTATACATGACCAAACACAAAAGCATAGACTAAAAGTGTGGATTGAAAACTTTTGAAAGGAAAAAAGTAAAAAAAAAAACTTTTAAAACAACTCAAACGAAAAAATTATAATATTTTTCAAAACATATTTAACCTTAACTCAATTTTAATGTATTTAGGTGTGCCAAGGCTAAAGAAATCATAGCTTGAAACAAAGTGTGTAATCAATGCTTCAAACATTTGTGAAGTGGACACATTAAGTACAATGGTTTGAATTTTCTGGCTTATTTTGATATATTTATCTTGATGTTTTTGCATACGTTTTTACTCTAGTTTGATTTTTCCCAATAGCACATTGGGTATTTGTTAGCTTGTATTTTCAAAATGTGTTTTCGACCGGAAAACTTTTTAGTCGAAGTTAAGTTTTACCTTTGGTGTTAATCTAGAAATAAGTTACTTCGACAGGTTGTGATAGTCTTGGCATATTCAAAATCATTCAGTTTCAACAGAGAAAATTCAAATTGTTTGTGAAGAGGCAAGGCCAGAGGTCGAAGACACGTGGAGGTATGTTAGGTTTGTCGAAGACTTATAGTTTTATGACCATTAGTTTCAGTTACTTCTTATTGTGTATAATAGGAGTTTTTCATAGGAATTAGGGGTCACAAATCAAGAATATTGAACCTTTACACTCAGTACTCAAGTCATAGCGAGAAACGAGTGACAAGAAATGTAGGTGTGATTTAATGTACCGAGTGACAAGAAATGTTCATGAGTTTAAATGTGAAAAAGATGAAGATAAATGTCTTATTTGAAATACTGAAAAAGGTTTTCAAGATTTAAAAAAAGTAAACTTCAAAGATGAACTATATATAGCTTAAGTTCAGCTCATTTGGTTCATGAACAAAGTTAAACGAATTAATTATCTAGTCGAGTTTCAAACTTTGATCGAGTTAGTTCCGTTCATTCTTAACTTTATTATATATGATAAAAAAAAAAAAGCCATACTATAGAATGTATGTAATGGCGTTGTGTGTATCTGTAAGCACAAAAACACTGTTTTATAATTTGGTTAAATATGTTTTTAGTCCTTATAAATATGTCAACTTTTCGTTTTAGTCCCTCTACGAAAAATCAACTTTTAGTCCTCCAAAAAATTTCATCTTCATTTTTGCTCCCTCTTTTAAAGTAAACTTATATGTAGAATTCATATTTTTGAATAAAATTTTGCATAAAAAATTATACTATTATTATAAGGATCTCTCCCAAAAAAATAGAATTTTTTTTTATCAAAACACGAATTAAATATGAATTTTTATATCACTACAAGAGAATCTAAGATTTGCTACCATGAATATGCTAGGAAGTGTAATGGTAGTGAATATCAAGATAAGTAGCTACCATTTGACTGAAAAGAACCTTTTATTTTGACTTTTTTTTTTTTGCTTAAATAAATATATGTAAAAGAAAAGAAACTTTTTGTTATTAAAAAAAAAAAACCCATTCACTCTGAAAACTGTATCGCATATTCTCTCACTCACGATCTCCATCGACACCGCTGTGGATCTACACCGCCGTAGCTTGCATCGATCCTCCTCTCCGATCTACCGCCTCCTCTCCGATCTGCCGCCTCCTATCCAATCTACCGCCGCCGCTGTAGCTTGAACCAACACCACTGCCGCCGTAGCTTTCACCGATCACCACCTCCTCTCCGATCTACCACGCCTCTCAAATCCCACTCTTTTCAATTTCATTCTCTTCTTCACTACCGACTTGACTCATGCTTCTTCTCAACTCACTTTCTCAGCATTTTCTTCATTCGGTACTCTCTCTCTCTCTCTCTCTCTCTCTCTCTCTCTCTACATTTTTGCTTCTGATCCGTACGATTCAGTGTGATTACTCTCATTTTTGTTACTTGATTTTTTACTGAATCTGTTGAATTTTTTTGTCGATTTTTTGTGATTTGTGTTGTGATTGAATCGCTTTGATTTTTGAGTTGAAATTATTGTTAATCATGTTAATAATGCTTGTTTACTTTGTCGATTTTTTATTTTCATGAATTTTTGTGGAGTTTGAATCGAATGATTGTAATGTTAGGTTTTCGGATTGAAAATGTCAGTGTATTTGTTCTTAAAGAATGAGACATCTTGCTGTTACTGAATTGCTTTGATTTTTTACTGAATCTGTTGACTTTGTTACTAAGTTGCTTTGATTTTGTACTGAATCTGTTGATTGATTCACTCTGATTTTTTTAGTTGAACTTTAGTTAATCAGTGTGATTTCTATGCCAATTTTTTGATTTATTTTCTGAATTTTGAATCCAATGATTGTAATGTTAGGATTTAGGATTGAAATGTAAGGATTTTTGTTCTTGAAGATTTTGATAGTTTACTGTTATACACTGAGATCTTGCTATTAAGTTTTGTAATTGTATAGTACTGATTATATTAATTTTTTTAGAATTTTGTATAGCATATGTGACCTCGAGATATACAATTTGCATCATGTTGTAGATCCAGAGACCTAGATTATGTTAAGTTTGTATTTATTTCATGCAGTCATTTCGTAATTAGATTGACTCCCTAGAGGATACAATGGAGTTAGGATGTGTATGATAGGGACTTTGGTATTATGCGGTGACTAAGTCCTACTGAATAGTATGAGAGGCTTAGTGAAGTAGTCGAGTGACTTAGTTCTTTACCCTTGACAACTAGTTTTTAAGTTCTTAACAGTTTATCATTTATTAACTAAGTATATGTAACAGTGACTTTACCAGGTTTGTTGTATTTTAGAAAAATATCATGTAGGCTGCTAGCTCAGCATGCTTCCTTTCTATTTTCTGTTTGGCTAATATACTTTGATTGATGTGTACTTCTCGTAGGTTGAAGACATGTTTGAACAGGGCATTTGTGAAGCATTCAAAGTCAATCAGGCTGTGTTGCTATCTGCAACAGAGGCAGCTGAGATGATCCTTAGAGTTGATGAAATCATAACATGTGCTCCAAGGAGGAGAGAAGACAGAATGTAAAAATCTAGTGATCATCCAACTTTCAGATGCTTGCCATGCCTTGGCAAATTCTGACTTTTTCCAGATGTTAGGTTGTTGCCTTGTTGGATGTGAAACATTAAGGTAAGAATAATGAAGGGAAAACAATGTTGTATTTGTGATTTGAGTATATGGATACTTATCTTAAGAAATTCATTGAGAGTTTTCGTCAAACTGGTGAAAGTACTATTTTTTTCTATGATTTTTTCAGAATTTGAATTGTTATGAAGATGATTTATTAAAAAGGAAATTCAGACTTTATTAATTGTGTTGTTTTTTCTTACTTCCGTGTAGATTGAGAAAGCAAAGAGTTGCATGTAACTTGACTTGTTTTTACAAGTATTAACTAGTTCAAGAAGTATCTTGAGTGATCATGATGTAATATGAATTATGACTGACTTGTTTTTTTCTTTTCACTGTCTGTTTTGGTCATATTATTGAGCACAAGGAGCTGAGGTTACAAATGAAGACCTTGACACTGCAGGGTATGCAATTGGTACAGTTTGTGTTGTGTTCAAACTTAAGAAGGTACCCCAAGAAGTTAATAAATACTAGTTTAATTAGTTTATCAGTTCATTTGTTTTTTCTAATTATTGTTTCTAATTAGTTTGTGCTGTGGAAATGAAGACCTTGTTCATTTGTTCCATTTGGTATAGATCAAGATCGCCGCTGTGGTGTTGTTCAGTGTAGGCTTATAAGATGGGTGCGTGACCTACCAAGCCTAACATGTCATCAGATGCTGCATTAAAGTTGGTGGCATATCAGGTGGCTTCTTCTTCTCATAAATAGAGTAGATATGTCTCTAATTCTCAATGTCTTTTCAATAATATCAAATTTCTGTTACTTCAAAGCTCTGTTGTGAGCTAGTACTTTTGAACAGGTTGAATAAGTATTCATAAAATTCTTAGAATGCTTTTTACTCTTTTTTTCCCTAGTTGAAAATATGCTTAATGGGTGCTAAATTACCTAAAGTAGACGATAAATGATTCAAAACTATCAAATATAAGAATTTGTTAGTCTTGTGGTTCAGAGGCCGAGCCTTGTCACGATGGCAAGGTTGTTGTGTTGTGACCCTGAGAAGTGGTCACAAGTTTAATTCACGAAAATGATGCTAGGTTTCTTCCTTGTGATCATGTGAACATGAGTTCGTGTCATGAAGACCATTTAGATTCATAATTTGTTGATAAACTTGTTTTAGTATAAAATTTGTGCTTGAGTCTGAGAGACTCCTTAATGATAGTCAAGAGCTGATTTGTATTCTTGCACATGGAGGATTAAAAAGAATGTTTCGAAGTGTATATTTTTTTATGCAAGAATTCATTGAAATACACATGATATAATGTATTTTCTTCATTATTCAATTGGTATAAGCCTAATTCATATTAGAGATTGCATGTGCTAATTGCATAGAAATTAGTGTGTAATTGCTATATATTTATTGGGATTAACACCTAAGAATAAACAACTGAGCAACATTTATAATATATGAATAAACCATAAAAGCTTGGATTTACATTTGAAATAGCTAGGAATTTGTAGCTAGAGATTTACTATGAAACTTTTGCAACAATATCCAAGCCATTTAGTTGCGAAACTTATACTTTTGACCAATATTTGGCTGCAGATTACTTGGGTTTTAGCTTCGCATTTTAAAATATTAGTTGCAAATTAGCTAGGAAATATTTTGCTACCTAATTTGTCGCCCAATCCATGCTACGGCCAGTATGACAGCTAAATCACAACTAAAAGGTAGCCAAATGAGTTTTTCTAGAAATTACCTTCGATTTAGCTACCATTTGTTTTATAGCAAATCAGTGATTTTCTTGTAGTGTATTTTTTGCGGTAAAAAATTCATAATTAATTTATGTTTTGATAAAAAAAAATCTATTTTTTTAAGTGATTTTTACAGTATTCTATACATTTCTGTTGAATTTTATATATAAAGAAAAAATACAATTCTATAAAGACTAAAAGTTGAAGGAAAATTTTAAAGGGACTAAAACAAAAATTGGATATATTTATATGGATCAAAAACATATTTAGCCCTTTATTATTTTAGGCAAACAAAATTATGGCATATTTAAAGCCACAACAATTCACCCTTTTTTAGTGCAATTAGCAAAACCTATGATTGTTTGAATATCTGCAAGGAAGCAAAACCTATGATCCAAGCCAATCTGCTTAATCATTAGTCTCTACAATATACTGTCCAAAATACTTGCTTCTCAATTGAAACAAGTGCTAGGAAAAGTCATTTTGTTTTGCCACACGACACTAATTCCAGGCAGACAAGTTTTAGATGGAGTGGTTGTATTCAAGGTTGTCAAAATCGAGACTTTACTTCAGGTCGAAAGGGAATAACAAAATCGGGACTTGTAAAATCGCAATCAAAATCAAAGGATTTTACTCAAGGACTTTTGTAGAATCGATATAGGAAATTGTAAAATCGCAATCAAAATCGATAGATTTTGCCCAAAATAAAAAAAATACTAAATATATATTATAAATGGTATATAGTCATAAATGACTTAGTTTATAAGAAATCGTAAAATCGCAATCAAAATCGATGGATTTTGCCTATTTTAGGATTCTACTATGGATTTAAGTCGTTGAAGGTGAAGAAAGTCGCAAAATCCTGGTGAGGCCTACGTTACCCTATCTTGTTTAGGGGGTAATTACTCTCTCATGATATCAACCAATCAAAATGTAATATACATAGGCAACATTAAATGTCAAATAAATGAATCAATTTTTTCTAAATATAAAAGAGTTAATCTTAATCATAAGGTAACTTTTAACACTCATAGACCTGCCTCACTATCAGCCAAAGCCTTTAAGTCCAAACAAAAGAACAAAAGCCTCATGATGTACATAACCATTTCAGCAGCAACCGAAAAAATGCTAGCAAACTCCCACAACATCGAAGCGGCAACAACTGCTACCAGTCCTCAAAGCACAACGGATGACTTACTCAATTGTTATAATTAACTACCTCACAACCAAGAAAAATCAAGTCACCATACCTGACATGGTTCTGGAAATAACGACAATTCTCACGATATTTGGAATCAAACGAACGACGACGATTCTCACGAAAATTGAAAAGTGTTGCAGTTTGGAACGACAAAATTGAACAATTAAAATGGAAAGAAGAAATTTTATGAATGTAATTGATAAATTTAAGGGCATTCAAATGAAAGAAATTTGATGTGAAATTTTAATTGTTCTAAGTCAGTCATGTAGTTTAAATTAATTAAGATGGAAAACCTAAATATAATTAAGGCAAGATTACATTAGGGGTCCTTTATATTTATTTTTTTCCGTTTAGGTCATTTATCTCTCTTAAAAGCACATATACATATTTTTTCATTTTTTATTAAAAAATACATAATTTTATTTTTTAAAATATATTTTTATTAAAAATGAAAAAAATCCAGAAATATGATGAAGATGTTCATTATCTTCATCTTCTTCCTTTGAATCTTCATCATCTTCTTTAAATAAAATAAAAAAACTTCCAAAATATATCTCCAAATATTGTGAATTAATGTTATATTCACCTCAAATCTTCTTTTAAACACAAAAATAAAAATCTTAATTTCACAAATGTTGCAAGGTGGATGGTGGAGGCTTAGTCACTGGTGGAAGAGTTAGGCTTTACGAAAGTTAAGATTGTTCTAAAAACAACAAAATTGATGTGCAAAGCTTCTCTCAATTTTGGGGTTACTTTTATGCCAGGTTTGAATATTTAGTTATATAATAATAATAATAATAATAATAATAATAATAATAATAATAATAATAATAATAATAATAATAATAATAATAATAATAATAATAATAATAATAATAACAATAATAATAATAACAATAATAATAATACACGGTGTGACAATTTATATAACTAAATCTTTTTTTTTTTATGAAACTAAATCTCTTTCTCTATAGGGTTTTGATTTTTGTGTTTAAAAGAAGATTTGAGGTGAACATAACATTAATTCATGATATTTGGACATATATTTGTGTAGAAATTTTTTTGATTCAATGAAGATGATGAAGATTCAAACAAAGAAGATGAAGATGATGAACATCTTCATCATATTTCTGGATTTTTTCATTTTTAATAAAAATATATTTTAAAAAAAATAAAATTATGTTTCTTTTAATAAAAAAATGAGAAAAATGATGTATATGTGCTTTTATGAGAAATAAAAGACCTAAACGGAAAAAAATAAAGATAAAGAACCAAAGTGTTACAAATAAATAAGATAAAGGACCTCTAATGTAATCTTGTCTATAATTAAATAAAAATTAAAAGTATTAAAAGTTACCTTATGATTAAAATTGATTTTTTTTTAGAAAAAATTGACTCATATATTTGACATTTAATGTTGTCAATGTATATTACATTTTGATTTGTTGATATCATGAGGGGTTAAATACCTCCTAGACAAGAGAGGGTAATCTAGAAAAAAAACCCAAAATCCTGGATTTTAGGATTTAAGTCGGGATTTTGACAACAATAGTTGTGTTAAATGAGCTAATTGATTTAATTAAAAAAATGAGAAAAGTGCATGTTTATAAAGGTAGATTTCAAAAAAGCATTTGATTTGGTGAGTTGGAAGTATTTAGAATAAATGCTCAACCAGATAAGGTTCCATGAGAAATGGATTAAATAGATGATGACTTGCGTCTTCTCTAGCTCAATGTCTGATCTTGAGAATGGAAGTCTGACCAAAGAGTTTGAGGTGAGCAAAGGGTTAAGCCAAGGAGACTCGCTTTCTCCATTCTACATTCCTCTCTCGAAGTATTGATAAGTTTCTGTTTCGCATCCTTGGTATACCTGTTGGGGCGAATCTGCGACATTGTGATACTTAGAAAATGGTTATAGATGAAATGATAAAGAAGTGATCAACAAAGAATGGGAGAAATTGATCCATAAGAGGGAGAGTAACTCTCATTAACTTAGTTTTGAGTAGTCTACCTCTGTACTACTTCACCTTCTTTAAAGCACCAAAAATAATCCTATGAAGCACGGATATGGACACGGACACGGGACACGACACGGACACTGACACGCCGACACAGCTAATAATTAGAAAAAATCACATAATCCAGTGTAATTACAAGTGTCGGTGTCAGACACAACACGTGTCCGACATCAGGACACGCATAATCCGAGGAGTGTCTGGGCTTTATTATTCCAGAATGAATTGACTAAAATTCAAAGGATGTCCATGTGGGCATGCTGCTCAAATCATCATGAAACCTTTTGGGTAAGTTGGAAACATGTATGTCAGCCAAAGAATAAAGGTGGGTCAGGTCTAAAGGACTTGGAGCTTTTCAATATTTCTCTTTTGAAAAAATGGAAGTGGCTTATAGACAAAAATGCATTATGGTATGATCTGTTAAAATTCAAATATGGTTAGTTAGCTCGTAAAATACTCAGCCTTGATGGTCTTATGATAACAAGAAAGGACTCGAACTGGTGGAAATACATTTTACTTGCAGGCACAACAAACATGGTGAGCTAGCGAAGCATTGTTTCCAAACAAAATTAAATGTAACTTGGGAAATGGATTGGAGATAGGTTTTTGGAAGTAAAAATGGTTATGTAATGAACCATTCTAGAGTTTATTCCCAGCACTTTATTCGACTAGACATGCAAGATTCAAGCTGTGTCATGGAGTTGGCTAAATAGCAAGAGGTATATGGTATCTGGTTTTGAATTCAAAAACTGGTTTTTTTTTTATAAGACCAAGAGGAAGGTTAGGCATCGGGGAGAGACTGAAGCATCCCAACTAGGTTGACACCAACAGAGAAAGGGGTTAACTATAATTACTTATTATGAAAGGGGTTAACTCCGACCATCATCTTTGTATTATTGTAATGAGTTAAAGTACCCATTGTACTCCATTCAATAATACACATTTTGCTTATAAAAAAATAAAAAAAAATCCAAGATAATCCCTCTTAAAGAAAATTAAAGAATGAAAAAAACAATCATGCAGTGGTAACTTGGAAGAAGGGTGGTTTTGATGATGCTACTTATGTCAAAGCCCAAGCATTGAACCTCATCACTCTAAACTTTGTAAAGGATATCAGATTTCAATTGATAATTTAGCATCTGATTGTCGAAAGCTTCTTAGGATTTTAGGATTGAAGGTTTTCAATAGAACATATCAAAGAAACATAGCAAAACACATATATCAAAATTGAGGTTATTTTGATTCAAGTTGAAGTTAGATTTATAGGTCTCAAATTTAGCCCATGCTCTAAACTACCAGCAAATTTACATTTTCAAATGAAAATTTTGGACTGAATAGAAATCGTTTGAAATTACATTAATTTTTCAGACAGATTAAGGACGGAATTCCGAAGAATCAATTATGTAAGTTATTTCGTCTCTACTTGGTCCCATTGACACAAACTTTCCACGATTTTTGAACATACCAGTGATAAAATAATTTTTAAATTCAAGTATATGCATCCGTCCAAGATCCGTCAAATCCTTCGAAATATATTTAAGACAAAATGTGTAATGTTTTTTACGATTTTACGTTCCTCTCAGGGCCATCCTAAATATGTGCAAAACTTTGAGACGAATTTGGGACGATAATGCTTTACATTTTTAATATTTTTTTTAAAGTCCCTCTCAAATTTATGTGAAACTTTAAGATGAATTTAGGACGAAATTCATGTTAATATTTCCCTTTGTTTTTTTATTTTTGTATGAGATAAGTCTTAAATTTGTGCTTGTTGGTGTAAGCTCTATAGGCCAATAAATTTTTAAAATATAGTGCTTGTATCGAATATTTATTATTAATAAATTAAGGCATTTCTATATTATGTTTATGCTTTAACTAATAAAATCTCTAGAATAACTAATTCGTTTAAATGGAACACTGGTAAATAATTTGACAATATAAAGAGAATTATTATGTCAGGGATCCACAAGTGATGTAGGAGTGTTTCCATAGTATTTGCTTAGTATTTTATTATTTCGGCCCAATTTTACTATTTGTTTGTTTTGTTTTCTATTTTAGATTTTCGGCACATTAAGGTTTTGTTATTTCTCTATTTAAGCTTAACAGTTGTAGACATTTTTATTCATTAAATAATATTTTAGAGAGTTTTCTCAATTTTTGATGGATTCTGAAACCCTATTTTCAAACTTGTTTCTTGTCAATCTAGGTATAGTGTTTGCTAGCCTACCCTTCTGTTTTGCGTCAGTTGGTATCAAGGCAAGTTTCTCATGTTCTCTTCCTAACTACTTTTTCTATATTGTTTGTAAAATCTTTGACATTTTAGCTATTGCCCCCTTTTAAATTAATAGATTGCCCCATTAAATGGAAATTTATACTATAAAGAGTTTTTTTTTTTATGAATTTTATAAAATCAAATGTGAAAATGCATTTGAGGTGAAATTTTAAATGATTTTTAATTTACCATACTTTTTAAATATAAAGACACGTAAATAACAATTTTAATTAGTAGATGTTAACGAGTCTTTAATTTTTCTACTATACAAGAGTATACTGTTTATAATGTCAAGTATTTTACTCAATGATAATAATGTTATTATTTTATCAATTTTGCATTTCTAAAAAATTTATATAAATATTTATCATAAAAAATTTTGCCCTCACAAGTAAAAATTTCTGGATCCGTCACCGACAAAAACATCACTTATATTTTTATTTTTTTTATGATTCTAAATCTCTGTAAGCATATCACAAACGTTTGTTGAGTTACAAAGGGTGAAGAGTTGCGTACAGGTTGAACTTTGAAGAAGTGAGTCCAACAAATGATGCAAGGAAAGAAATTGAAGAGGCGGTGTACGGTGTGCTTGCTCCAAGAAATTTCAACTATATTATTTATTTAATTTATTATTGTTTTTCTGGACAAAGTAATTGAAGCGCGTGAAAACAGAAACAATTCACGCGTCCGTGAATTCCCGTACACAAAATCCCGTACCAAATATGATTTCTCTATAGAGGAATGCTAGCAACACTCTCTTTTGAACACTTTCTCTAACACTCACTCTTTTATCGGATGAAATTCATGTATGTCCCACCACTTTGTGTGGGTTCTATTTCCAAAGTGTACACTCATAATGATTTAAACCAATAAAAGAGTGAGTGTTAGAGAGAGTGTTCAAGAGTGAGTGTCGCTAGCATTCCTCTTCCCCTATAACAAATACACTTTTTCTTTAAAAAAAACAACTAATACGTTTTTTTATGCCAATAACAAATTTTGAGATATTCCTTCAAAATCAAATTTTGAAAAAATTGTGGATATGAGGAACATTAAAGAAACGCACCACTCAAGATTAGGTCAAATCCGTAGTTCTTCTCATGGCTGTGAATGTGATGTTTTCTTCTCCAAAATCGAAACCCTCAGGGACTTCCAATCACGTTCCTTCTTTATTGGCAAATTTGTTATTAGGGTGCTGCAAAGAAAAAAATATGGCCATACCCATGAAACAAACACATAACTGATCATGCGGTATATGTTTTGATTTGAAAACAGATTCTGATATGTTTCAAACAACAAAGTGCAACCACTTCTATTGTCTTGACCGCATATGCAAATATGTAACCATTCAAATAAACAATAATATGGTTAAGGTTATTACTTGTCCAAGTCCAAGTTGTTCTGTGGAATTGAAGCCAAAACAATTGCAACACATTTTACCTAAACAAGTTACTTTTCGATGGGAGTCTTTAATTTATGAGTCTTCTATTCCCTTTAAGTTAATGTCTTATGGATGGAAATTAATTCAAAATATTGAATTGGATAAGAAATTTATGGAGTTGGCAAAAAAAAAAGGTGGAAAAGATGTCCAAGGTGCTCTATCTATGTCGAGAGAATTAATGGATGTGATCACATGATATGCAGGTTAATTATGCATTTTATCATCTCTTTTTCACATATTTTAACATTAATTAAATTTATGTCTAACTATATAATTTCTCTTTCTAGATGTGGATGTGACTTCTGCTACCACTGTGGGTTCTGCATATGGAGAAAACAATTGTGGATGTTTCTTCAAAAAATTGTGGATGTAACTAACTATTTTTAGACCGGATTCCTATATGCAATATTTTTTTAGAGGTAATTCTTATCAGGTAGAAAAAATTATAGCAACCACTTGAAATAAAATATTTTGACATTGATGATGATTAATTTTGTTCTTTTAATTCATTTCTACACACAACAACTTTGTTTCCACTCCTCATGTCAATTAGGTTTTTCAAATAGTCAACAGAATTTTGTGGATTGGATTGCTTGTTTCTATTTGTTATATGTTTTTCATGAATGATATTAGGGTTTTTGTAGGACTAGAATGACATTGGGGCGATAAGATTTTAAGTTTTCTTTTGATATTTTTAAGGCTTTAGACATGGACTATGTTATGCTAGTTAGTGTGTTAATGATGATAAATGTTGTATCATACTTATGAGCATTCGCAAATGTAAGATATATTAGGGGCTATGAAGCACGGACACTCTTCGGATTAAGCGTGTCCCGGTTGTTAGTTGATAATTCAAGTTAGTTAGTGATCTAATCAAATTTGTTTGGTTAATCACATTAGAAACCTAGTTAGTTTAGTTTTTTATTAGTTTGTTACTAATTTACTAGATTCTAGAATAAGGTTGTTAGGGTTTGATAGATTACTTGTCTTTCAAGCAACTTAACAAAACCATGTATATAAGCCTTTCTAATGTGTATTTCACATGTCAATGAAATCACTACTTTCACAATTATATTCTCCTCATTTATCTATTCTTTCTATTCACTAAAATTCAACAAAACTAGAACAATAAGAAAAACCCTAGCTTGTTCATCAAGCTTAAAGCTGCGCTAACACCAGTATAGAACACGTGTTGTATCTGACACCGACACGACACCGACACATAATTACAATGAATTATGTGGACTTTTTTTAATTATTAGCGGTGTCGGCGTGTCAGTGTTCGTATCGTATCCGACGTCCGTATCCACATCCGTGTTTCAGCGGTTGGAGATTGTGTCGTGTTAGATTTCAAAATTGACGGTCAAGTAAACACTGGGGGAAATTTTAATATGAAGGTCTTACGTAATGACAAGACATCACTAGGACATTCCTGTTGAATATATTGAATTATCCGGACTAGACATTTATGTTTGTTAAGTAGTAGGTAATTTCTATGTCCATATCAATCTATGGTTATTTGAATTCGCATAGTCGCATTTTGGTGATAATTGTATCTGTGTTATGATTTTGTGTTGATGAAATTAGTACATTTGAATTGTAATAATCTATTTTATACTTTTGATTCTAATGAATCGCCTTAACTGTGTTTTCCATGTGGTTGCGGCTTGCATGCACATCATTTGTTCGAGTAGTAGTTAACAAGTTGGAAGATGAAGTTGGGGAGTGATCAGCATGACATGATCACACACATTAAATAGTTTTTAATTCTATTGTTTAGTGCAAACTAGTAATATGAGATTATGTTGAGTCAGCTCTAATTAAAATGACATTTAGCTAGGGTTTAGATTCTATCTACGTTGGTGAGTGGTAAGTGTGGTGAAGATGATGATGCTGCGTTGAATGAGTGGTAAGTCTAGACGGGATAGATTAGGAATGACACCATTAGAGAGAGATTGGGGGTAGCATCTATAGTAGAAAAGTTGGTAGAAAATTAGCTTAGGTGGTTTGGACATGTAGAGAGAAGACTTGTAGATGTCGTCCTAAGAGTACATCAGATGGAGAAGAGTTGAGTCAAAATAGGTAGAGGCATGGACGAAGCCAGAAATTTTTGTTAAGGGGGGCGAAAATAATTCATATAATGTCGAGTCATTTGCTTGGTTTGAAATCAATTAATCAGTTTTGTTTTAAATTTCTGATTTTTAGGGGAAAAAAAGCTTTGGTAGTAGTTATGAGAACATACCTAACATGATAATAAATCACAAAAAGTCTAATCATATATTTTTTAAATTAAATAATGTCTTTTTTCTTTTGCTAATATGAATAAAATGCCTTATTTTACCCTCTCAAACAAAAAGAATACTACTATTTTTAAAAGAGGCGAATGTAATGATTTTTTTTTCTTTCTATTGAGCAATACACAAAAATTAATATTATAAGAAGATGACTAAATGTGGGGCACTAGATAGAAAGCTTGTATTTAGGTACCAAGTGACGTGGAAAGGAATTGAAATTAGAGTGTATTGAAAAGTTCTAGATGGATGCATGTAATTGTAGTTCAACTAGTCATGTTTCACAGGAATTCAACACTCAACAATAACATTCTTATTTCTTTAGGGGGGCGAGTATGAGTTTCGGTATATATTTGTCATAAATTTCTTGTATTTGGGGGTGGCGACTGCCCCAAAACAAATATATCTAGCTCTGTCCCTGGGTAGAGGAAGACCTAGGAAAACCATAAGAGAAACTATTAGAAAATATTTATAGGTCAATGAGTTGAATTCAAATATGGTTTATGATAGAATATTATGACTTAATTTGATCCATGTAGCCGACCTCACTTAGTGAAATAAGGCTTGGTTGTTGCTATGGATAGAGGGTGTGACGCCAAGCTCATGGTGGTGAATGGGAACTTAAAAACAAAACAAGTTGAGCCTTTGTAACACCTCTTATCTATAAAATAACACCAAATATAAATGATTTTTATTATCAAGGTGGTCACACATAAATTTGCCTAAAAGCCATAAGAGTAGCATAACATTTACTTAGAAATTAAATGTGTGATACGCACCATAGTAGTTTTTGAATGTATTAAAATTGCAAAAACATACATAAATGTGTCTTTTCTCAACCATTTAGGGTTTGTTTGATTGTCGAATAAGGAGTCATATATGACAAATCTATCATATCCCACTTAATCTTTTGTTTGATGTCATGTGGGTATGTTTGGATCGGGTGTGTTTTGGAGGGGGGAAAAGGAGAATTTTAATTTTTACGTGTTTGGTTCAATAGTCCTAGGCAGGGTAGCCAGGATCGAGTCCCAGCACGTAGGATCGCACGATCTTACGTGTTTTCCCCACCCAAGTGTGCTACGACCTTGATCTGGGTCGTGTTTGCCAAAAAAAATTTGGTCAAGATCGAAGAAGAGAATGAGAAGAAGGAAGAAGAAGTGAAAAGCTATAAAGGAAAAACCGACAGATGATGAAGAGAAAATGGTTATAGAAGAAGAACAATTGAAGAGAGGTGGATCTAAGAGTTTTGTGCAGGCGGCGGCTATGTTTGTGGAGAGAATAACCAGGGTTTGGTTATTTCACTCTTTTATATAGAGTATTGGGC
>Ga0315913_1002715_pt1 | contig 20965 bp, 14 predicted proteins | sample MpolsnodulesMG_FD_207736 | JGI IMG/M metagenome (GOLD analysis project Ga0315913, IMG submission 207736) | Medicago polymorpha root nodule microbial communities from Los Angeles, California, United States - small nodules | ecosystem: Host-associated > Plants > Roots > Nodule | place: USA... | reverse complement strand
CTGTGTGTTTCCATTCGATCGAAAACAACGTCTATCCAATACGTAAATTCACGAGCTCGAGACCCCACTTTCGAGAAACTTATGGATAAATATAAAAACCTTCTCAAAGTCATTGCTGTTCAAGACCTTATCCTTGCTAACCCCAAAAACCAATCAGTCTCTGTTGATTTCCTCTCCAATCTCTCTCAGAAGCTCCACCTTAACCGCGGTGCCACTGCCTTCCTCCGCAAGTTTCCTCACATTTTCGATATTTACTATGAGCCTTCCAAGCTGCAGCCGTTTTGCAGGTTAACTGATGCTGCTCTTGATGTTTCGCGCCTTGAAGCTGAGGCTATTAATGCTTCTTTGCCGCTTGTTGTTGAAAGGCTTGTTCGGATATTGTCTATGTCTGCTTCCAGAATGGTTCCTCTTAGAGCTGTTTTCAAGGTTTGGAGGGAGCTTGGTCTTCCTGATGATTTTGAGGACTCGGTAATAGCTGCTAATTCTAGTGTTTTTCAGCTTTGTGATGCGGATGAACAGAATACTCATTTGTTGAAGCTGGTTGGTGATGTTCCCAGCAGTGGTTTTAGAGCTGCTGTTGAGGATTGGAGGGTTGTCGAGTGTTGTAAAGAGGATTCCGGTGTTAATAGCATGGAAATGCGGTATAGTTTTAAACAACGGTATCCTCCAGGGATGCGGTTGAGCAAGAACTTCAGAGCCAATGTGAAGGAATGGCAGAGTTTGCCTTATATGGGGCCGTATGAGATGGTCAGTGAGAAGAAGAAGACATCTAAGGCTGGAATGATGGCGATGGAGAAGCGAGCGGTGTCCATTGTTCATGAGTTTATGAGTTTAACAGTGGAAAAGATGGTGGAAGTTGAGAAGATAAGCCAATTTAGAAAATGGTTTGGTATTGATTTTAATATAAGGGATCTATTCTTGGATCACCCGGGGATCTTCTATTTGTCGACAAAGGGTAAAAGGCACACGGTTTTCTTGAGGGAAGCTTATGAACGAGGGTGTTTGATACAGCCAAATCCTGTTTATGATGCAAGGAGAAGGCTACTTGATCTTGTTGCTTTAGAACGCCGCGGTTTACCAGCTGTTAATTCTAAGTTGCAGGACAAAAGTTGTGGCAATGAGGTTGAACAAGGGGAAAACATGCAAAAACATGAACCGTTATCATCTTTTGACTAAAGCGTCATTATATTACATCTTTGTCTAGTTTTCATGAATCATGACAACATTGCTTTTTGTTGTACTATAATACAATACAATGCAACTAGTGTGTAGTGTCTTTGTAAAGACTAAAGAGGTGTATTGTGAATTTCCAAACAAGTTTTAATGAAGTTGATTGCATTTTGAGTTTAAAATGCATTATGCGTGTGTATTTTTCCCAATGCTATTTGTCATGTATATCAGTTCCCTTCTCTTATTTTGCGATCAATGAACATATCTGTACAAATTGAATATATTTCAACGTTTTACACTCATCTCTGAAGAGGCATAAGTAATACATGCAGGGAATACAGTGCAGGTGAGGCTGCTAGTGCATAATTTTGCTAGAATTTCTTCTTCAAATAGTCAAGAAACAACACCGGTTGGAGTTAGCCCCCAGTTATTACCTTCTCCACCTTCAACACTGTTATCACACTGTTCTTTCTTTCAAATTTAGATTTTCTTGTAGATGTTTTATACCATGTTATATGATTGTCAACTACTTCTAAGGGAGACGATTATAGCTAGATAATTGATTGATTTGATTTTGTTTTTTTAAAATTTGCTTATATATTCTGATTCTGATTTATTTGTTCACCCTATTTCTATAGGGTCACCACTCTTTTCAATTATGTTGGGCTTTCTGCTCTATTTTCATTGGTGAGAACCATAGTCAAAACTCGGTTTAACAATACTGATGTTGAGTTTTTTTCTAGGTATGTTCAAGATATTAAGGTTCCTATTTTTTTGCAGGTAGCTACAAGATTGAAGGTGAGTTCCACTCTCTTGCAAGGCATAGGTGTGAACTGGTTTGTCATTTGTGTTCTACTGTAAGATATTGGGAGCATATCAAGTTAGATGAACTGTAAGATATTGGGAGCATATCAAGTTAGATGAATGGTTTATTCATTGTCAACGTGATAGGAGCGAGTCTTTTCATTTTAGATTTTACATGAAGGTGCAATAATTACTCTGCCAAACCTTAACTTTTGGGGATTCTTTGAAGAACTTCAAGAAATAACCTTAGAACTTTTCTTTAACCTTTTTATGTAATTTCAACAATTGTATTATAATCTTGTTTCAGAAATAAGCAATGCAACAAGCTTTCAAGACCTTGACAGGCTAGATGAACACACAAAATAATCAATTTGACCGTGCCACCTTTTCCCCCCCGGATACATAATCATAACCCCGGCATGCAAAAGAGAAGAAATGACTTCTTAGAATAGGATTTAGAAAGTCCCAACAAATCTTCGAATCGGCAGCATCATTAACCAACCACAACAACAAGATCACCCTACAAACGGGAAGAACAAACTATATGCCTCACCATCATAGCAAGCTTTTTCTTGCTGACAAGAATACGTGGAGAAAAATTTGCAATTAATATGTATAAACTTTTTTTTAGTTGTCCAAAGTATCTTCGACTGAAAGTCAGAAACTAATTCCTCTAGGCAAGAAGATTCGTTTAAGGAATTGTTCTCTCCTGGTAGGTGATATTCTATACTTAACGCATAAATATAAGAATAGTGTATGGCTGCGGATACTATAAATGCATATTTATTCCTCCAAATCCAATCATAATGTGGCAAAAGTTATTGTCTTATGGATTCAGGATCAAATTCATTATGTATCACAAATGTGGCACTAACAAGAGATGCATATTGCATTCGTGTGATCAACAATTCACATTTACAAAACTTGCCATAAACAAGTCACAATCCATACATTCTTATTAAGTCCTAGTGTAACAGTAAAGTCATCTAATACAATAAAAATTTCTATGGAAACAATTTTCCCTTGTTTAAGGATTAAGGATTGTGTTCTACTCTGGTAACTTACAATTTTCTGCTACACATTGTCGAGAAAGAGACTCGAAGCCTGATATAACAACTGATCAAAATTGTATTTACATTATAAAGCATGATAACAAGTGCTGAAGATCACATATCACTCAAACTTCTGTCCTCGCCCTGTGCAAAAGCACTAGCATTCCCAATTTGAGTTCATGGTAATTTTTTCGTTGGGTTAGCTTGAGAGAGCCAGCAGAAAACTGGCTATGTAATTATCTAATTCATTCCGAAGTGTTTTTAAAGTTAACCATGTATATTGCAGCTACAGTAATACTGGCTCCAATAAGCTGTACAGGTGAAAAGGTCTCATCAAGATACAGAAACCTGAAATACCAAACGAAAAATGTGTATACAAAGGTCCTCAAAAAGAAACATAAACATGTAATTTGATAGAAAACTTGTTAATTTGCTAGAAGAAATGCTAGTGATAAAAAGGCACGAAAAAGTTATGATTTTGCAGGCAAAATACTTCAATAAAATTATCACGTGACTTGGTTATTATTCTGTTAAAAACAATTATAATTGTAAAAGATGGTCAATTTTTCTCCTGAATGACTTTGCGTTTAGGGAAGTACTATATAACCATCAGCTGTATTTCTGATTTTTATTCTCTCTGCTAAATATTCCTAAAGAACAAAAAGAAACTTCAAAATCCTGCAACTCTTTTCCTTTGTTAGGTAGTCTTACCCAAAAATTGAGGCAAACATCGGTGTTAGAAATGTAAGTGAACTGAGCTTGGTCAAGCTACCTGCAATACATCACAAAAACAATGTCACCACTAGTATGACATATTCTTTATGGGTTGATATGGATTTTGAAAAACAAAAATAAACTTCAAATCGTCAAGTGTACAAAATGGCTAAAGATAAATCAATAATACTGATTACAATGTGGAAGACGTGCACCATTTTAGATTAAAGTGGCACTAATGATCCTTTAACCATCCCGGAGGGGATTTAAACTACGTCCATAGAGGTTACAAGGTCAAATTCTTAAAACTGAACTTATTTTAGTAATTATAAATGAAAATTCACTGCAACGAAAAGAGAGAGATTGTAATCAAAAAGATATACAGACCTTTAGTTGCACTGTAAAAGAACACACCATAGCTAACAGCGCTTCCAAAAATGGACATGTAGAGGAGTGCCAATACATCAGTTGAACTGTACTCTTTAAGACTCCCACTTACAGCAGGGTCGTTGTTAAGAATCGCTAATGCCACAAGGGGGAGACCACCGATAATCATATGCTGCAAAAGAAACAGGATCGTAAAGTTTTGAACCAAAGCTTCTACAAAGTTCTTAAACAACTATATACCTTTCACACGTCCTTTCCTCTTTTTTTTAAACGATTAGATTTTTTTTCGCAAAAATACTAATATATGAATGTAACATATATATAATCATCATTTCACTACTTTCAGCATACAAACTTTCATAACTCAAGTTAAAATGAGGTTTGAGGCGCACCCATCCAGTTGCCATGATAGGATCAGAGTACTTGGAGACCCACCGAACCATGACAGTGCCAACTGCCATGCTCTGAGCTGCAAGAAGCATCCACATCTCCCCACTTCCCCATAGTGAGAAGTTGCTCCCATCAATTGATAGGGAAGGTAACTGCAGTAGAACCAGTAATGCTGCATTACTGAACAGTACATAATAGAAGGTATTGGACAGGCCAAGAGAAATTGCACATCTCAAAATTACAAAATCAACTCGGTGATGTATTTCTTGGTTGTGGACAGCGCTAACTATAGCAAAGTGTATCCTCAATATCCTTACAATTATAAGCATAATAATTTGAATTCTAACTTTGGGCTGTGCATTAAGAGTATGAGACCAAAATTAAACTACCTCGAGTAACATAATTCCTATGACCCCAAGTACAAACCCGGCAGCTCCAACAATTCCAATGGACTCGCCAAATAGCAAAGCTGCAAGTACAGCCACTGTCAAAGGTTGTGAATCAATAATAACCTGCCATATATCCACACTAGATAGTCAAAGCAAGCAACAATTCATGCTCTTACTGCTCCAAGTTTAACTCAACAACTTTTCCTCTGGTCCAATTCTATCAATATGACACATATACAGCATTTTACAGAGTAATTTCACGGGATTCAACATTAATCTCAGCCATACAATGTGCATTAGTCATTAGATAAGGACTATACTGTGGTTTCTAGCAACGACACATGAACTAGACATAAACACCCAAACAAAACAGCAATATCAATATAACCTCTGTCCATAAATCTTCAAAAAAAATACCTCATTTAAAAGGAAAAAAAGTGTCTCTAAATCTAAGCCATGTTACAAATTATTAGATACATTTATTGTTTTTTCCGAATATAGTCTTTATTATTACTATTAATTTGTCTTCGAAGATAAAAAGTCAAAGTTGAACATCACTATCAAAATGACAATTTATTATGTAAACATACACACAATGTACACATTAATTACATTACTAACATAATTTCTCCTATAGTCTTATTCGAGGATATATATATAACTTAGTGTTTACGGATGTAGTACTAATAATAGAATAGTAGTAGTGGTAAAGTAGTAACAGTAAAATTCACTTAGAAATGAAGTGCAAACATACACTGCCCAAACCAGCTGAAGTTTTCTGCAACCCTTCAGCGAGAAAACCCTGAAAGCAAGCAGCATCGACGAGAGCAAAAATGGCGATGGAGAGCCAAGCATTGAAGCCGGAAGGAAATGCCCTTCCTCTAGAAGCAGCAAAAGCAACAAGAAGGAACCCGGCAGGAATGAGACGAAACGAAGAAACAAAAAAAGGACCGTATTTCGGAATCAGTTCTTTCATCGCCACCATGGAAGTGCCCCAGAAGAAGAACGGAGATATTAACACAGCACCTTCCCATAACTCTTCAACTATCGTTACCGATGATTCATCTTTGACACTTGCTTTTCCATCTTCTTCTGCACTTAAGAGGCACTCTTTTAATGGCTTATCCATGCTTTATGTGGGATGATTCGTGTGTGAACATAGTTATTGCTCAACTTTGTTCTCATGCTATAATGCTAGTTAGTAGTGGGGCCCACTTTGCTACAATCTTTGTTGGAGTTTACGATGGTATAAAAGAATAAAAGTGACGCTGCTTTTGTCTATATCAGTCTTCACGACTCTATTGAGTGAAGGAGAATGCTATGGCTGAAGATATTCTCAATCATATTACGGTACAATTTTGTTGTGAGCCAAATACAAAAAAATAATAAAAAGAAAATGATGAAGACAATTATAGTTGTTAGTATTGGCCCCACCAATCTATATATATTAATTAAATGCGAACATGTATACCAACGAATCTCCTTCATGATACTTTGAAAATCTTGATATGATTTATATATTCAAAATAAACATATCTTTAATAGTATTTTACAGAAAAATGTTTCCTACTCATCGTCTCATGCATTGGAAAAGGGAATGATGATTTAAAGAAATAGATTGAAAATGGTAGAAAAAGGGTGAGAATGATGATAATCTCTATGTCCATTTGTGTAGATAGAATATCTCTATGTATAAAGAAAATCATATCACTTGGTGAAGAGAGATGACCATTCAAAATTTCTGCCATGTTAATCGGAACGGTAAATATGTTTAAATTCAAAATAATACACAACGGGTGCGTTGATTCAGCTGTGACACTCACTATTAAGAGTAGTGACCTCAGGAGTTCAGGGTGCAACTATTAATTTTAAAATTTTTGAGCTTCACTGCTGAATGGTTAAAGAACCTAGTTGGACGTAAGATTACTAACGGTATAAGAAACAAATCTATCGTATATAAAAAATTTAATTTTAACCCAAGATGTATATTTCATTCGTGTGATCAACAACCATATACAAAACTTGCCATACACAAGTCATAATCTATACATTCTTATGCAGACCTAGCGTAACAGTAATCTATGGAAACAATATTAACTTACAATTTTCTGCTATCTGTGCAGTAAGAAGAGGCTCGAAGCCTGAATTTACAACTGATCAAAATTGTATTTACACTGTAAGGCATGACAGCAAGTGCTCAAGATCACATATCACTTAAACTTCTCTCCTCTCCATGTCCAAAAGCACTAGCATTCCCAATTTGAGTTCGTGCCAATTTTAACGCTGGGTTATGTTGAAAGAACCAGTAGAAAACTTAATATATAACTCATTCTGAAGTGTTTCTGAAGTTAACCATGTATATTGCAGCTACAGTAACACTGGCCCCAACAAGCTGTACAGGTGAGAATGTCTCACCAAGATACAAAAACCTGAAATACCAAACAAAAAATGTGTATACAAAGGTTCTCAAAAAGATACACAAACATGTAATTTGACAGAAAATATGTGAATTTTCTAGGAAATGCCAGTGACAAAAGGTACGAAAAAAGTTATGATCTTGCGAGTACAATACTTCAATAAATTATGAAGAGTGTCAGTGGATGGTTATTCTGTTAAAAAAAATATATAATTGTAAAAGATAGTCATTTTTTTCTCCTGAATGACCTTCCATTTAAAGAACTGCTATGTGGCCATTAGTTGTCTTTCTGATTTTTATTCTCTCTGATACATAATTCTAAAAAAAAAATATCAAAACCCGGCAACTCTTTCCCATTGTTAGGCAGTCTTACCCGAAAATTGAGGCAAACATTGGGGTTAGAAATGTAAGTGAACTGAGCTTTGTCAAGCTACCTGCAATGCATCACAAGCACAATGTCAATAATAATAAGGTGTATTCTTTATGGGTTGATATGGATTTTGAAAAACTAAACTAAAGTTCAAATCTGTAAGGGTACAAAATGGCTAAAGATAAATCAATAATACTGATTACCATGTTAAAGAAGCTCACCATTTTGGATTTTACATGGATGCTTTCTTAAAAATTGAGGAGAGGGGAACTTTTTTTTAAATAAAGTGGCACTAATAACCATTTTACAACCATCCCCGATGTGATATGAACTACATCCCTTGAGGTTACAAAGTCAAATCCTTAATACTGAAGTGACACCTCATGGAAATTCAAATATTTTAATGACTATAAACGAAAATTCACTGCAAGGAAAAGAGAGAGGTCAGGATCAGAAAGATAACGTACCTTTAGTTGCACTGTAAAAGAACACACCATAGCTAACAGCACTTCCAAAAATGGACGTGTAGAGGAGTGCCAATACATCAGTTGAACTGTACTCTTTAAGACTCCCACTTACAGCAGGGTCGTTGTTAAGAATCGCGAACGCCACAAGGGGGAGACCACCGATAACCATATGCTGCAAAAGAAACAGGATAGTTAAGTTTTGAACCAAGCTTCTAGAGTGTTCCAACAACGATATACCTTTCACATGTCCATGCCTTTTTTTTAAACAATTTGATTTTTTTGCATAAATACTAATATATGAATGTAATACCTAAATAATCATCATATCACGATTTCAGTATACAAACTTACTGTTGAAACATCTGCTGAAATAAATATTTCTGCAACTATAATCAGAATCTATAAATTAGAGTCCAAAATGCCCAAATTCACACTTTTGTAAATGGACTCATTGTCTAGATTTAAACTTGTAATGCAAAGAGGCTTGAGGACACTCAAAACAGCGCAAAAATAAAAATAATGAAAAATAGCTATAATTTTGTACATTTGAAGAAAGGCATGTTGATTTTTCAATTGAGAAAGGAATACTAATCATTATGTTACGTTTCATAGCATAAATAATGAAAAATTAGAGTCAGAATGAAATTTGAAGCGCACCCATCCAGTTGCCATGATAGGATCAGAGTACTTGGAGACCCACCGAACCATGACAGTGCCAACTGCCATGCTCTGAGCTGCAAGAAGCATCCACCACTCCCCACTTCCCCACAGTGAGAAGTTGCTCCCGTCAAATGATAGGGCAGGTAACTGCAATAAAACAAGCAGTGTTTGCTTTATTAAGTTAACATAGAAGGTAATGTCTAGTCCAAAAGAAATTGTATACTAAAAATTAAAAAATCAACTAGGTAATTGTATTATGTCGACAGCGCTACTATAGTAAGACATAAGCTTAATATCTTTCCACAATCCCACAATATATGTAAAAGATTTTGATTGCTAATTTTCAGCTGTGCTTAAAGGATATGCAAATTAAGACATTTTCTTTTGGTTAAAACCAAAATTAAAATACCTCAAGTAACACAAGTCCTACGACACCAAGAACAAGCCCGGCAGCTCCAACAATTCCAATGGACTCACCAAATAACAAAGCAGCAAGTACAGCCACTGTCAAAGGTTGCGAATCAATAATAACCTGCGATATATCCATGCTAGATAGTCAAAACAAGCAACAATTCATTCTCTCCCTGCAATCTAGAATCTGAATCAACACAAAGTTAACTCAAACCAACTTTTCCTCTAATCCATTTCTATCAATATAAGACACAAATAACATTTTACAGAGTGATTTCACCAGTTGCAACATAAAACTAAACCATCCCATGTTCACTAAATAAGGACTATACTGTAGTCTCTAGCAAAGACACATGAGCTAGACATAAACACCCAGACAAACAACAACGACAATAATACTACCTCTGATCCTAAATATAAGCTTCATTTGCAAAGAAAAATGTGTCCCTAACTATAAGCTCTATTTCAAATTACTAAATATATTCATTAATTTTTTTTAACTCTTGTAAATAGTACTACTAGTAACACATCTATTCTGCAAAAGGACAATTTAGTAAGCTGTTTTCAACTAGTAACACATCTATTCAACTTATGATACCTTCATAAGCTGTTTTCAGCTTATTTTCATAAGTTCTCGAAGATAGTTTACGAAAACAGCTTATAGCTTACACAAAAACAACTTAACTTTTTGTTATAGAAATAGCTTTGCTTATCATAAGCGCTTATACTATAAGCTGCAAATTAAGTTGTTTTATCCAACATGGTCTAATACAGTAAAACTGAGTAAGAAATGAAGTGCAAACATACACTACCCAAACCAGCTGAAGTTTTCTGCAACCCTTCAGCGAGAAAACCCTGAAAACAAGCAGCATCGACGAGAGCGAAGATCGCAATAGAAATCCAAGCATTGAAACCAGAAGGTAAAGCCCTTCCTCTAAAAGCAGCAAAAGCAACAAGAAGAAAGCCAGCTGGAATTAAACGAAAAGACGCAACGAAAAAAGGACCGTATTTAGGAATCACTTCTTTCATCGCCACCATTGCAGTTCCCCAGAAAAAGAACGGTGATATTAACACTGCACCTTCCCATAACGCTTCCCCTAAGCACAGTCTCTTCGACAACGATGGTTCATCTTTTTCTTCTTCTTCGCTTAGGAGACACTCCACGTTTTGACCTGTTCCGACGCAATCTAGCATGTCAAGATCGGTGGATGAGTCCTTTGATTTGTTGTTGGAGCATGGAATGCGGAATCGGAGGGAAGATGGAGTGGTGGAAAAGCGAGAAGAGGGGAATTGAGGAGTGTGAGAGATGAAAGAGTAGCGGCGGGTGGTGATTGTGGTGACGGTGGTGAAGGGAGTGGAGCAGCACCACGGCGACAGCATGGCCACGACGGAAGGGAGTGGTGTCTGATGCCTGAGATTTTTTGTGGTGGTTGTAACTGCCACAAGTGCTTAATTGAACTTGCTGATTCAGCTAATCTCAATCAAGCTTTGTATCGTCGTCGTGACACATGTAAATATTTTAATTATTTAAAAAAATATATAAAGATGTTGGAGAGAAACCATTGTGATTTAAAATATTAATATGGTATTTTTTTTATGAAGGAATTAATATGGTATTTATTATTCTTTTTCATTAATATAATTTTATTTATTGAATTTTATTTCATTAACTACAATTAATATAAATGTTTTAGTAAATGATATTAATTTTACTATTAAAATCAATTGAATTAATCATTTTTCTAAGAGTCACACATAATCCTTAAAAGACAATTATAATTGAGGACAATGCACCATCTCTAAATAGGTTACAAGTCTTGAAGTTACTAATCCTTTTAAATTGTCAATACAAATATTAAGCATTTGAATTTCAGTCCTAATCACGTTTGTTTGCTGAGGTGGAGAATGATTAGTGACATAGCACCTATGTGGTAAATGGCGACTTGGTATAAGTGATGCCAGTAAGACATACTTGAATGGACATTTTTGCCCTAATTGAGACTAGCCTCACGTGAAATGTCTATTATGCCCTTGTCTTCATCTTTTCATCTTCCCTCTCTTTTCTTTCTCTATAACACGTGATTTCGGGGGGATCGGAACTCGATTGGCACTGAGAATTCGTGATTGGAACTGAAATTCGATCTCGTGACGGAAAATCGTGAACGTGAAGAACTCATGTACAAACTTGTTTGAATATGAACTTGTATTAGTGTTTGTTTATAATCTTGTATCATTGTTCGAATTTGGATTCCGTGTTTGCCACATGGGGTTATTCATGTATCAGTTCTGGTCATAAAACTACATTAGTGTGATATATTTGCACTATGTTAATTCAATCAGGCAATGAGATTCCTATTGAGCTCATCCAAACAGTATTGAAGATGGCACCAACAACGGATGGTGAATTGAAACTATGGTTATTCACTGACAAGCTTACTCAACTTGGCCCTGTAGAGAGGTTGGTCATGGCCTTGGTTGATATGTCGCTGGCTTTCAAACGTCTCAACTTAGGTACCTACCATTCATGTTTACACTTACGAGTTATTCATATATGGTCATAAGACTAAATCTGGTGTTTAGGTAAACACACAGTGATGTCCTTATTTTAATAATTAAAAAAATTGATTGATATTTTGGAGAAAATCGTATCTTTGTGTGTGTTTCAACACTATAAACGTAGTTTTGTGACTATGCATGAATATCTCTTCCAAAAGAGGCTTCAAGCATCAAGGAAATATGAATGCTTTAGAGACGAGAATTGGATTCATTGACTAATTTTTCTAATTCCTATATAGTTTGAATGGTATACAATTCGTACAATATGAGTATGGGTTTAGATTCTCTCATATGATATGATGATGAGATGGAGGAAAAAAAGACCTGAAACAAATATAATGGGAAACAATATTATTTGTGATAATCCACCAGATCTGCTTGTGTTGGCAAGAGCTTGCTAGCATGGTTAGTGTATTTGCAAACACTCAAATAAATGTTTGAATAAGGTGAGTGAAAGATAAGTAAATAACATTGTAGTTTCTGGGAGCAGGTAGATTTATATGTGTTGGGGAATAATATTTTTGATTTGAAACATCTTTATTTTTAATCTTTACTTTTTTTGTAAAAAAAAAAAAAAAACTTTACTTTTGAGTAATAGGATACGATTTGAATGATCGTTGAACTAATCGTGAGATTGTGATAAAATGTATTCTCTAGTATGAATTTGAAGTAAATGAACTTTATATGTGGTTTAATTTGGATTGGGTTTTGACCCACTCTAAAACATAATTATAGATATTATTGATAAGATACTAATAATACTAATTAATGTAACTTTAAAACTTTTTTTCCTTCTAGAGGAATGTAACCTTAAACTAGGAAACTTGGGGTATATGTTATTAATACCAAAAAAAATGACACTTAAAAAATTGAATGTATTAAGCTTCATTTTGTGTTCAACTTCATTCCTTCAACCACCCCATTATTGAAGCCTGCGTTTTGCATACAAACAAAGGAAAAGGGTAAAATATAGGAGACAATTTCCAAAGATAACTTCTCCAAAAAAAATAAAAATTCCAAAGATAACTTAAAAACGAATATAATATTTTGGTAGTGTAGCTTGTATTTGACACTTAAGAGATGATGAAATTCATTAGATCATTGGGCCTACAAGATTAGGTAACATACGACTCTAACTAAAAAACTATTTAAAAATAAATACAAACCCTATGGTTCCCCCTTTTTTTTTTGAAGTTTTTATTAGCAACAACGATAAAACATTTTTTATTTTCCTACATATACAAGAAGACATTTTTTTTTTTCTCTATCTCTTTCTTCTTGTCGTGCTATCAAGCTGTCATTTTCTTTTTCTCTCTTTATTTTAAGGTGTATACATCCTAAAGAGATGTACACAAATATTTTTCTTTTATTAGATTAATAGTATGCACCGTTAATATAACATTTTTATATTAACATCAATCACAACGCTTCAATTTATTATATTATATTAATAGGTTATAAATATCTTCCTATTTTATAAATATCTTACATTCTATTTTTAGTCTTCCTAAAAATTTTCATCAAGTTTTGATCTTTAAATATTTTTCATCACAACTTTTAGTTTTTATTTTCGAATCAACTGATATGTATCATTCACATCTTTGAATGAATTTTTACATAGATGTTTATAATATTCTAACAATCTCTCTCACAAAAGTTTGGAATTTTTTATGAAAATATAAATTAAATATGAATTTTAAGATATAAAAACTTATAAAATTCATATCTAATTCATTCCTTTTTTTTTGTTACAATATCTAATTCATTCCTTGTTATAATATATATATTATAAAAAACTTAAATATGAATTGGTGAACTCATAGAATTATTTTATACTGATTAGCATAGTTTTAAAATTCGGCTCGGTCATCGACTCGGCAGAGCCACTGAGTCACTGAGTCAATGGTCGAACCATCGGGTCATTGGTTGAACCGCATGACAGAATCGGATTAAATCGGATGACTCGGTTAGATAACCCGATGTTTAGATTAAATTTGTATAGATATTTAATAATATTAAATGTGATAATTATTCACGAACTTTAAATAAAATATTTGAGCTTTATAATTATATTTTTTTAGGGAAGTTTTATAATTATATATGTCCATGTTTTTGTCCGTTAATATTGTGAGTTATTTTTATAAAAAAGATAAAAAAATTGGTAGGTATTTGCTTTGAAAAGTATTAAACGGTAATTTTGTGAGGCGTTTTTATCAACTAAAAAATAATAATTGATGGGTATTTGTTTTGTACAATATTCAATATTTTGACAGCTATATTCTTATCAAAAAATTTGTTTGATGTATCTTATTAAAAACAAATCAAATACAAAATGAACAAGCGCTTCAGTGGTTAGGAAGTTGTTTTTTAATAGGAGGGTCACGAGTTCAACTCCCATCTGTGCCATTTTTTAAAACATGATTTAAGTTAAAAGCAAAACAAAAAAAAAAGAGAAGAACCGGTTCAACCCATAACTCGGCCGAGTCACCGGTTTTTACCGAGTTTGACCGGTTTTGTCCGGTTCTCGCCGAGCCAACTGCATGGCCGATCCAAAGGTATGCTCGAACCGGTTTACCCACCAATTCCCGGTTCGATCGGTCCGACCGGCCGGTTCGAGCCGAGTTTCAAAACTATGCTGATTAGTGAGTTCACTCATCTTTTTTCTCGTGTCTAAAGTCATAGGTATGACTTTGTCTCTAGGACATATGCGTGATTAATAGTTTAATGGTAGTAGCAGCTGAAGAAGCAAGCCTCTGAGGAACCTTCTAAAACCTCTGTGTGTGCATAGATTAATATTTGTGGATGTGTTTTATTATTGAATTTAATTGGTGTGCAATATTATTATAAAAAAAATTACATATGTATTTAATTATATCTCATCATGTTTTTTTGAGAAATTATATCTCATCATGATAGTATTTTATGAAATAATTTAAAAACTAATATAATAAAATGATATAATATAGTAAAAAAAAAATAGATGTTTCTGTGAAGAAAAATTAATTTAACACACTTGTAATTTTTAAACACATGTAGCGGGTTATATGTGATTTGATTTAGCCCATCAGAGAGAAAATAACTTGTACATTTTGCTCTCCTTTATTAATGAGAACGACTTTATGCGGTGCATAGAAATTAAGCAATTTGGTGTTTGATATTTATTTTTATGTGTTTTCCTTTTTCTTTCTTTGTATATAAAACGATTAAAAGGTTTTGAGAGACATTTGTATCTTAATATAAGCTTTCTTGGAATATACTGATAGAAGTTTTCCACATGAAATGAACCAATGATATGTAAGAATTATGAAGTACGGATACGGACACAAACATGACACGGACACCGACATGTCAACACTGCTAATAATTTGAGAAAATCACATAATTCAGTTTAATTATATTTATCGGTGTCGGACACATGGGACACGCTTAATCGGAGGAGTCCGAGCTACATAGATATTTGTATACTAATATTTTGATTCCCAGCTTATAAAATACTTAAATTCATAATTCCATATTTCATAAGTATTATATAAAGAATCAACTTTGAAATACTTGATACATGTGAATGTGATTGATGATCTTGTCATTTATCATACAAAATAGAACCTGATGGTGACTCTTTTAACCATTCAAGTCAAACATAGGAAAACTTCAAACCTTTCATATATACAATGACCTGCTCCTTCCTCTTATATACATATTCTATTCATATTCCCACCCACCTTTTTACTATACCACCATTGATCCATCTATATAACAATAAACTGTGTCAAACATTTGAAATGCTCACACATACTTTTTGATACAAATTTTCTGTTAACAAAGTATGATGACAGATCATCAGAGAATTCACCCTGCTAGTGATTTGGAGTCACAAACCAAACCTACAGTTCCTTTGTTTCCTCGAAACACTTCAAAGTCCGATCGACGCAGTCCTTCTCATCCACCTCTTCCGAAACGCCACTTTCCAGTGAGGCATACTCATCCACCAAAGAAGAAAAGAAGTTGCTGCTGCAGGTTCTTGTGCTGCACCTTCACCATATTGCTGATTCTTATAGTTGCAATTGGCATCACTGTTGGGTCACTCTACCTTGCTTTTAGGCCAAAACTTCCTAAATACTCAGTAGACAGACTCAGAATAACACAGTTCAATCTTTCCGACGACAACAGTCTCTTTGTTACCTTCAATGTAACAGTAACTGCAAGAAACCCAAACAAGAAGATTGGAATATACTATGTAAGTGGAAGCCATATAAGTGCTTGGTATAAAGAAACAGGACTGTGTGAAGGGTCTCTGCCGAAATTCTATCAAGGTCACCGGAATACAACCGTGCTTAATCTGCCTTTAACAGGTCAAACACAGGATGCAACTGGTTTATTTAATACGTTGCAACAGCAGCTTCAAGAAGCAGGTAATATACCACTTGATATTAAGGTTAATCAGAATGTGAGGGTTAAACTTGGTAAGTTGAAGATCTTTAGAGTCAAGTTTCGTGTCAGGTGCAGCCTTCAGGTGGATAGCCTTGGTGCTGATAATGATATTAGCATTTCAGATAGTAGATGTAAGTTCAGACTCAGGCTATGATTTCATTTGTACTATAGTTGTAATATTAATATTTGTTTGGATATTTTTTTTGGTTCTTTTTTCTGATGATTTAGATTTTTAATAATAAAGGGATGGAGGATTAGGTGTTCTGTAAGCCCTTTGAGATAGATACAGATCTTCTTGTACTTTGATTCTATTCTTTGAGCCACTTCTCGCTCAAATTATGTATAGCTATATGATATATACTCTTTGTTCAATCACAAGCATCGTTAGCTTTTTCTACACTTTGTAAGCACACAGCAGAGCAATTTTTAGTCGATATCTCTTACAAACTTTTTGACAACATAACATTTATTTTTGGTAAACCGAGCTATTCTCATGCTCAAGTGTGAACACTAATCCTTCCAGGTAATTGAGATCCACTTAAGAGTTTACTTTTCCAATATTTGTATTTTCATGCATTTTTCATGCGTATTGACCAGAGATCGCACCACTGACTAAATGATTAATAGACTCAAGCTTTGTCACACTATGTTGCTTTGACAACACATCTCTTAACACATTAAATTTATGTCTTTGTGTTCTTTTATTTATCCTCACCTAATATATTCTAATTTGTTTTTTAAAGTGTCATGATATCTACTAGAATTCTTAGAATCATGAAATAAATTGAATTTGGAAGTTTGAAAATGAGAAAAATTTCATAAGATTCTTCACCTGCTTGAAAAATGACTAGTTTAACATTTTTTATTCTTTCTTTTAATGGCATAACATATTTCTGATTCTGATAAACTGTATACATACTTTGAGAAGATTCTTCACCTACTTGAAAAATCAGCTTTCACAAGAAGAAACATATGGTACAAACCAACGCTGAATGAATTTCATCTAATCTAGCACATATGGTGATTCAAGAAACACACATATGAATTGTACCTGTGGTGAATGATGTAACCGAGGGAAGGTGAAAAAGTAAGGAATCCAAGCCTTCTTCCACCATACAAAAGTAAAATGCAATGGCATCAACATAAAGGGCCAATTGTGCATATCCTGATATAAGTGAATTCTGTGAAAATGCATACACATAGTATGTTTGATTCAAAATAGAAATTTAATTTTACAAAAAACAGATATACTCCCTCCATCCCAAATTACAAGTCATTAAAACAACTTATAATTTAGGAATTTTTTTTCTCCAAAGCGGCTTATAATTTGGTACAGAGGGAATAATTCATATCAAATGAGAAAAGAGTAAACTACCCAAGAAATAAACAATATTCAATGCTAAAAAGCTCCAACAACAAAAGATAGTCTAATAGCCGAGAGGAGCACTTAAAGCAGCCTTAGTTTCTAAAACTTGTGCTTTCTGTTGAATGATACTCTCCAAAACAGCTTCAGAAGATGTCAATTGATGTTTAAGATCTTCCGCATGTTGATTAAAAATGTTTATCTTCAAACGGATCTCTTCAACTTCCTTGGTGACATGCTGCTGGGAATCCAATAGCTTTTGCATTACATTTTGAGAGAATTGTAAATCAGGAAACAAAGAGCGCTTTTCAACACCATCCAACCACTCCTTATCAAACGGAAATCTACGCGCATCTTGTAATAACTCAACAAATTCAGAGTTGCTTGAACCTAAGACATCCAAGGCACTATGAGTTTGGAGGAATTTCAATAGCTCTGCTAGGCTGTTGTAGGCATAACCCTTGTATCTGCTACTCAATGAAGTGTCCCTTAAAAGAATTGAAGGATGCTTAACAAGGAAATCGGTCAACAAAGACAATTTCTCAATAGCCAAATGCTTCTTGGAGACTAGACTCTCAAGCTCCCCGGTGACAACCAAAGAAGAACTTAAATCTTCATCTATTTGAGAAGGGTCCCCTGAAAGTATAGGAAAGAATAATTATGCATATTTGAGCACAAGTGAATTAATTAAAAATAAAATGAAGAATAAAATACCTTCAGAAGGCTTTGTAGGAAACTGAGATGCAATAGAAAAGGGTCTTGATTTGGAAACTAATATTTTATCATCCTTACGAAATTGTTGCTCAATATTTGAGCTTACTTTCATGACAGCATCATCATTTAGAGAAACTGAAAAAAGTTGGGAAAGAGGAGGGTTCAGCTTCAAAATGAAAAGGGTGATGAGCTAACTTAAGAAAATAAAACTGATCCAAAGAGTCTTTACCTTGATCCTCATTAGTGCTACTATTTTCTTGCCAGATTTTAACATCAACATCTTGTGCACTGAGGGGCTTTGTTATGGCAATTGGAGGAGAAGCTATGGCTCTTTGGCCATCACCTTCTTCCTACAAAATTCAAATAAAAGAATGATATCATTATGAATTTTTAATTTTTATAGGATTATCCTCACTATATATTTTAGTCTAGGAGAGGCTTACTTCATTATAGAAAGAAAAAAAATAGAAAAAAAGAATCAAATCTCAAAAGCAGTAGACTCCAATTTTGTTCTCTTCATATCAAAATTAGTTTAAAGATCGATTCTTATAAATGCAATCCCATGGCAATTAAATAATATAAAAAAGGACAATAATAGTTGTAAGCAGAAGAGCATGTTAATTTGAAGGCTTTGCTAAATAAAATATACTCACCTGTGAAGTAGCGAATTGACCTAATGATGAATTGACTGATTTTGAATGAGGTGTTGAAGTGGTTCCTTCTTCAATACTTATTTCGATACCCTGCTTAAAATTAAAAGGATTTTTAAGATTGTTGTATAATTCAATTCCTAAGTTGAAAACGTGTAAAAATGAGGGGAAATGCCTTTTGTTTAGGAGCAGCTAACTGTATAGGTAGCTCATTCCTTGTTGTTCCTGAAATGGTCGACAAAGTTGATGCTACATTTTTTTCTGACGTTGAACCCTCCAACTGATAGCATAACATGAAAATGTAAATTAGTTGCAACATATTTTTAACGTTTCTTTTTTAGATTTATATGCACGATGAGGTGGTACTATATTACATTATTTTCTTGAGAAGGTTTGACAGTAGCATCAGTTTGTCCAAGTGGACGTTGTTGCTCCGTTTCTTGTTCATTCATCAACTCCTGTAGTAAGAACATATGAATTATTTCATTACTAGACTAATATTGAATATGTATATATTTGGAGAGGAATATCCAAGTGATTTTCACATGGCCTTCAAATTACTTTTGAATTTGTTGGTATTATTGCTACTGATGGCATCTCTTGTTGAGGAACATTTTCAACAAATTCATGCTTTGTCTCTAGTGTTTGTTCCATTTCTTTCTGCATCAAAAATAAAATGTTTGATTCAAATACATTGTCTTGATGATTGTATTCATAGTTAGCTTGAATAAATAGAATAGTATTGACCTCTGAAGTCAACCCGTGTCCTGATGGTGCTAGAGCTTCATTACAAGTATCGTGGCCTTTGGATTCATTACGTAATTGCTTGACTAGCTTCCTCACATCCTTGTACAATTCACAATCTATAGCAAAGTACAATAGAGATTAACATCGTTATATAGTAACTCGTAAATATAATAATAAAATCAAAACGTCCACTTTCGATTTTAAATTGTCATTTTCAATACTGTTTATCTATATGTCTTATAATTAAAGTTTTACCACTTCTATATTTTATACAGAAATATAGCTCAGTGCATCTGTTTGCAGGAGAGCAAGGCCGAACCCACAACATCCCACTTTTTCATACTTAAAAAGTGTGATTTAAACTACTTGGCCCAAAGAAAAAAAAACTTGTATTAAGCAGGCCCCTCCACAAGCTCTTATCATGCATACCTCTACTTTAGGTGCTTCAATTATTTATATCCTTTAACCAAATAGTATAATTTATTAGATCTTGAGAGAATTGTGTATACTTTTCTTCTAGACCTTGGTAAGAAAAAGGGGTGAAAATCTATAGACGAATTTTAAAAGAAAATCATCCTTAAATCTAGTCCTTGGTAAGTTTACAGCATGATATGTAATTGTTTTCAGCCAACATGTAATAGTTTTTAAAGTGTGTACCGTAGCCACGGTCATATCTGAAGCCTTCTGTTAATGTTGAAGCCACAGAGAGATTTCGACAATTCTGTACGAAATGATGTTTTACAGCTTGAAATTGAATTCCTTTCGCATGGCAAAGGCTTGGTAGGTTGACAAATACTACAACTTTCAGATTTGGAATATTTACTTTATCATCACCCTCACTTACAAATATTTCCTCTAACTCATCTGCTTCTCTTATCATTAGAGCCTTTAGCTCAGAAAGCTCTTTCCATATGGAGACTGGAAAGACATATTTCAACTTGTTGCACTTTGCTACAACAACTGTATTTAGCTGCGGAAAGCATGTCTTTGTAGACATAAAATTTGAGGATTTTTTATTCTCCAAGTCATCTTCAATAATATGCTTCAACTCTTTGCATTCTTCAATTCTCAAAGTAAACAACTGTGGCAGACACCTTATTATAGAAGTGGAGAAAACAATTTCCAATTTTTCACATCGCTTGATTTTTAATCTTGTAAGGTTTTGGAGAGAAAATGAATTTTTGGGACCCACAAAAAGGCATGTCATCATTGGCAGAACATCCAAATAAATGAATTCCAAACCTAAGTTCATTTGCTGTTCATTTATTTCATTC
>Ga0315913_1002710_pt1 | contig 20989 bp, 19 predicted proteins | sample MpolsnodulesMG_FD_207736 | JGI IMG/M metagenome (GOLD analysis project Ga0315913, IMG submission 207736) | Medicago polymorpha root nodule microbial communities from Los Angeles, California, United States - small nodules | ecosystem: Host-associated > Plants > Roots > Nodule | place: USA... | reverse complement strand
AAAAAGAAATCTTTATTGGTTCTACCAAATAAATCTTTATGGGTTCTACCTCCTCTTTTTTACGAAGAGAATGAATCTTTTTATCCAAACAATACCTATGGATACATAAAAAACCTATGGAATCAATTCCATCGCAACTTGGAATATGGATTTCAGAGGTATTAAATAGGAAAAAATATTCTTAATCATAGACCTACGAGGAAATACACGATCAACCAACATTTCTCAAATTGGAGAAAAAAAACAGAAGAACTGACCTCTTATTTTGATTTATCAAACCGAGAGATCTATGAATAAGGATCCAAATGCATATAAATACAAATGGTTCAATGGGAGCAAGAATTTCCAGGAACAATGGTTTGTAACAACTCAATCCTAAAATTTTGGCTCTAAATTTGCATCTTCATTTATTTATTAATTAATTTTATTAGTTCTGCAGCAATTTAACATAACAAATTCAATCTAAAAAAATCCAACCCACCAATTTCATTCTTATCTTATTGCCTTTATCTTTTTTGACAATATTTTGTACACTTATTTAATACAAAAAAATGGATCGCACCAATTTCATTTCTATCATGTTGCCTTTTTTTTTTTTTTCTGTGACGCTCTCACCTTATTCTCCAAGTTATAGTGTTACACATCCAATCAATTAAATTTTATTTATTATGAAGTTGAACCGATTTTTTTTTTTAGAGGTGAAGTTGAGGCACTTAGTTTATCACATTTTAGTTTCGATATTAATTTTGTATTTTTTTTTGTACACTTATTTAATACGTTTACAAACAGAATACCCTATTTTTTATGCAAACTCAGCTACCTTAATTTTCATGCAAACTCGGCTATATATAGTAAACCCTAAACCGTGTTTCTCTAAAAAAAAAAAAACTAAACCGTGTTTCTATTAATTGAAGTGACTTTGTTTTTCATGGTAGTAGAAATTTAAAACAATTATAAGTCAATTTTTGATGTTTAACTATAAAAGTAATAAATAAAATTGACTCGTGCAACAATATAATATTGTATTCTTTTTATCTTTTTTCTTTATAATTTTTTTTTAAAAAAAAAGAGAAGAAAATGCCCCAATAATATATTCTGATAAAATAAAATAACAGTCTTTAATTGATTATCTCTAAAAAAAATGTCTTTAATTGATTAGTTTTTCAAAACTAAAATGTAAAATTTGATAAGATTCAAGTGTCATTGAAGGACATAGTAAGATAATTTGATTGTAATATTGTATATCTAATAATCTAAATTAAGAAATATTTAGACACACTAACATAAATTTCAAAATTTTGAAAAAGATTTTTTTTAGGGAAAAAGATGAAATAGAATTTTCTATTTTTTGAAAAGAAAAGCGATGAAGTGATGGTCATATATATTAGATTGAGAAAGTTTTCTACGACACAACCTAAAATAAGAAATATTTAGACACACTAACATAAATTTCAAAATTTTGAAAAAGATTTTTTTTAGGGAAAAAGTGGAAATAGAATTTTCTATTTTTTGAAAAGAAAAGCTGAAAAAGAATATAATAAATGGTGTTAATTTTTTATATGAACCGGACATATTCTGCGCATAATTGTAGAGACTAATTTCTCGAATCGAGTAAAATTGTAGTACTTGATAAAATTTTCTCTTAAGATATTTAACATCTTTGTTAAGCCGAAAGAAATCTCTTACTCATATAACATATAAATAATATTAATCGATCTGATTAAATTATATTTGTTTTTATTGTTTTTTTATTTTCTGAGTGTGCTCAAATACACAAATGCAAGAGTGAGTTGGGCTCAAATGATGTGTCTAAATCTTTGTGTCCACGTAAGAATTGTTCAAAAATTAGTCATTAATGGGTATGGTTCCATACCAAAAACACTTGTTTGGTCACAGGCATAAATATGTGTCATTTAGGCACACACATAAACGGAAAAATTATGAAAGAGAAAGAAATTAAAAAATATATCTTTTTGAAATAATTAAATGATAGATATTTTAATGAATATGTATCTAAGTGAATTTGATTTGGTGTTGTGTCCATATAAGTATTTTTTGGTCCCATACTCTGGTACGAGGTCCATTACAAGTTACAACTATGAATTTTTACTATTTTCATGAAGGACAAAGTTATATAACTTTTCTGTATATGTTGTTAGATTTTCAATTAAAATTAATGATGATGATGCTTCAATAAGTTTGAAAAATTTGGAAACTGATTTTAATGGAAGCTAATTTAATGTTACAAGATGTAGCATTGTTTGATTTAGAATATAATGTTATTTAGAATTTAATTAGTAAATCATGGTAGTGTAAAATTATTTTATGGAAATGTTAACTTGTGTCCTTAGGACACATATTAAGAATTCCACTGATAGAAATTATGTATTAGAAATTGTGTTAATTTATTGTTCAAAATGTTTAATATTAATTTTTTTCAATAAATTTTTACCACTAATGGAATGACATTAATGTTTAACATATGCCTTAAGAGCACAAGTTAATATGACCTTTATTTTATAGATGTATTTAAAGATGCATTATCACATCAATTAATGAATATGACATTGTTTTTATATTCATTAATTTATATTCATTAATTGACGTATCAACGTATCATTGGATGCATGTGCAAAATAATCATACAAACTCTACCCTTTATTATATTTTTAATAGAATTTAAGCTTAATTGATCTGCCGGTCCCTTAACTTATTTCTTTTATTCAATTTGGTCTCATAAGTCTTGACTTTCTTAAACACGTCCCTTAACTTATTTCTTTTATTCAATTTGGTCCAATTTTGATAATTTTAATCCCCTAAAAAAGAGATCGTTGGATTATGGAAGTCTATCAAATTTTATAGTGTATCACCAACACCTAATTTATTTACTTTCTTCTTGTTTATCACTAAACCCAGCAAATTTCATCATCTTATCATAAAAATCCAGAAAAAATAAAAAATAAAATCCAATTTTATTATTTCTAATCCATCATTCTTTAAATCATCAATAAATTAAAAAACCATTTCTTTCTCCACTACGTTAATCTTAGATCCCTAATTCCCAATTTTGAAACCCAAATCCATTCCTTCCTCTATTACAACCACCAACAACACACAATTATGGAAGTTGTGTCCCTTCTCAATTCAATTTCTCACTTTAAAAATCCATTTCTTTGACAATGAATGTTGTTGGTGTTGTTAAAGAAGAGGATTTTTGTGATTTCTCAAAATTGTGTTTTTGTGATTTCTGTGATTTTATTGTTTCTCCTGTTGTGGTGTGTTTCATAGATTAAGTGTTGCATAAATCACAAAACTCATGCCAGAAGAACTAAAATCATAAAGAAAGGAAAAAAGGTTGAAATGGTGGAAACATAGGCACAGAGGTATGCAGCACTCATCTTCCTCCTCTTCTCCCATTTCCAATTCCAAAGATATGCAACACAACAATTGCGATTTCTGATTTGCTTCAATTCTTTCTTTGGAGACTGAATCTGGTAGGGTAAATATAAATGAATATGAATTTGATAGTGTTGATGTGAATGAATATGAATCTGAAAGTGGTTCGAAAAGGGTGAAAGAGAGAGGAAAAAAACAATAAAAGAAGAAGGAGGATTGAAGGAAAATTGATGTGGTTGATTTTGCAAAAGAAGAATTGGTGTGTTGTTGTTTGTGTATTTGTTAGAAGGAAGAAGAGGGGTGGACGTCCTATAAGTTCTAGATGGAATATGAATCTGAACAGCAATGGAGTGTGGAACTAGAAGGAAGAGGGTGGACGAAATTTGAAGTGTTGAATGTTAAAGTTGTTGTTGGAATGTGCTATGGTGACGGTGAGTGAAGACGAGGGAAGAAGAAGAAAGTAAATAAATTAGGAGTAGGCAATACACTATAAAATATGATAGATCTCTATAATCCAACGGTCTCTTTTTTTAGAGATTAAAATTATCAAAATTAGATCAAATTGAATAAAAGAAATAAGTTAAGGGACGTGTTTGAGAAAGTTAAAACTTATGAGACCAAATTGAATAAAAGAAATAAGTTAAGGGACCGGCAAATCAATTAAGCTTATAATTTAATTATATTTAATTTATATACATTGTATTGTATCGTATGTGTAAAAAAAATTACACCATCAATCAAGCATAACTATTAGATCATTAAAAATATTTAACTTTTATCCTAATTATTTTTAAAGTTCTACATATAATTTTTTGAGTATTAATTTTTTCACCCTACTGCCCTCTCACGCACCCTGCAAAAATTTTAAAAATACCCCTGGTCCGGATTATATTTTCAGAACCAGATTGTTAGTGATTTTCGGATTATAAAACCCAGACCAAATGGATATGAAATTTTAGTGTCTTTCTTTGATGTCAAGGGTCTCTGTTGACCGTTATATAACTTCCGCATAAGCTGCAATGCAATTGCATGAGTTGTATGAACGGTCAACAATGACCATGACACCACAAACACTCCTACAAAACTTAAATTTTTTGAAGAAAATGAAAGAAAAGAGATGAAGTGGAGAATGAAGGAATTCGTTGAACATGCAAACCTATTTATAGCCTAAAACAAGTCCTGGGTCATTTGGAAGTCAAGGAAAACGTGTTTGTCATTTAAAACTGTCCAAAAATGCATTAAAACTCCACTAACCGGTCAAACCTCTGGTGAAACACCACAGTCCAAAATAAAATGAGGGTTTCCAAATTATATAATCCGGAATTCATGAAGTTTGTCCGGATTAGAAAATCCGAACAGCATCAGACCCAGTATTATGGAGCGTTTTCGTGACGAATGGCTTTGAAAAGAATAAAACAAAGGTACATAACATAAATAAAAACAACATAAGACAAATAAATAGTTAAAAATAACCATAATAACATAAATGATGAATCTTTTGGGAAGGTGTTTCAAGAGGATTTCTTTGAGTTAGATCCCGATGCCTTGTCAAATGACATATTCATCTGGCATGCAGCAAAATCTAACTCATATCAACCTCTTGATATTTTTGAGTTATCTATCTCTCAGGGAGGCAGCAAGGAGTATCTATATATTTTTGAAAGCATGCTAAGGATCTTCACCATGCTGGCACATAGAGAGCAATCTATTTGCCACTCAGATCCATCCCATCCAGATGGTTTATGTACTAGTCTGGTGTACACAAATCAGACCGTGGTACAAAAAGCATTGCGCATGGATCCCGATTCTCCCGATATCCTGCCCAGACATCCTTGCTTCACATACCTCGGAAGTGCTGATACACTTAAGCCTGTAGCAATGACAACCACATATAAATATACAAATCATAAACACTTACATTTTAAAAAACAAAACATAATTTTTAATTTATACCTGCAACAAAGTCAAGTATCCTAACACTTGACCGCAGTTCCAACGTGCAACATTGTTAAACTCCCTATACAAGTGAGCTAGTGTCACAGCTCCCAGTGAAAATGAAGCAACAACATCAAGGTCCCTAAAGTACCTCAGCTAGACAATATCCACAATAGTTTGGCTCTTGTCAGTGAAGAGCGTGATCCCTACCAAGTATAGAAATATATGCAAACAGCCTGGTCCTGCAACATCTGCACCTCTTGAGTCACACCATGCTCATTCTTCAACGCCAACTGCTGCAACAAACACTCCTTGAAAATCCTCCTCAAGTAGCTAAATCGGGAATGTGCACCTTTGATACGAGTCACCTCAAGAAGAACATCACCCGAATCAAACCCCAAGTGTGCGGAAGTAGAATTGAGAGATAAAAAGAGATTGCTTTATGTATTGAGAGATGGTAGAATTGAGTTTGAGGCGTGTACAATTTAGATAGAAGGTTACAGAAGTAGATCTTTGGATTTGTATGGAAGTGGAATTTTGGTGTGTGGTGCATTTTTTTTTAATTGGCAAACACTTTGAATTTGGTCGGAGAGACATTCCCATAGGCAAATTATATTCAAGTTTCTCTTTTTCTTGATCAATTTATTTCGATACTTTTAAAGATTATAATATCAGTGTATCACTGATTCAACAATTAAAATGGTTGTTTATTCGTAAAAAGTTTATATAAGTGTGATTTTTTTAAGGTTGCATAGTTTTTGTTCAACACTGAAGCAAAATATACAAGTTACTTAAATATGATATCGTATTGTGAAAAAGCCTATTAAGTCCGTCGGGTCGACCTATTAAGCTTTTTATATATAATATACCTTTCATTATTGATAATGTTGACGCTTCTTTTATAAACTCAAGCTTTCATATGATTTAGCTATTTAGTAGCAGGTATATTGGTGTTATTGGTCCTTCGTAAGCATTTGTTATTTAGTATAAGTCATATTTGTGTTCTTTAGACCTTCATAAGTTTTGGCCTATTTAGCGGTAGACTTATAGATGTTGTTAGGTCTTAGTGTAAAATAGACTTTTAAATAGGCTTTAAGGCTTCATCGGGCCTTTAAAAAGGCCAGGCCAGACCTTGAAAATAAGCCTATGACGGATAATAGGTCAGATCAGACCTATAATATTTGAAGTAGGTCAGGCTTAGGCCTTACAAAACCCGCTCGGCCTAGCCCATTTCCATCCCTACTTCCGGTATGTTAATTCTTACGTTGTATTTTCAATTCAAGAAACACATGATGATGGGTGAGTGAATGGGTATAATTTCAAAAAGGGATAAAATTGGTATTTTTTTTATGATTTGTAGGGATAGAGGTATAACCTATGGGGTGTAGGGTAAAACTTCCTTTTGGTTAAGGTCATTAACCGATCTTAATCCAAATAGTCCAAATCTATCAATATAGCTTTCTTACACTCATCAATATGAATAAGCGAATTAAGTTCATGTAAAGAAACTGAAATGACATGTGTGTGGATTGAGTTTGGTCACTTATCCATGGATATTTATTTGAGAAAGATATATGACAAAACTGAAAAATTTATATGTAAAGAGATGATTACTAGAAGAGCAATGATATTTGAACAACCATTTGCTTACAATTTTTATGACAACCTCCTTTTTCTATCTTCTTATTGGTAAAAAACAATGGAGAGAGAAAAATGAAGAGAGAGAGTAAGATTATAATGTGAGTATGAGGGAGAAAGTCGTTTAAAATCTGTCATAAAATGTTGCACAAATATCATCTAGAAATGTTTTTTTTTTCCAATCATGCTTGTCATCGCTGAAGATATAAACAAGTATAGTCCAAAGCGCTTCTTGCTTAGCACACAAACACAAGGAGTCTCCTTTCTTCCTAGCTCAAAGAGTAACTTATAAACGCTTTAACCAATATCATATATATGATTCTAGGTAGTAACTGGACTAGAAAAACTACCAAATTTACATAAACCAACAACGACAATAATAAAGAAGTTGATATAACTCAACACCTTTATGGAAAAAAATTCTCACATAATTGATCGCAGATGGTTACCCTTAAGCCACAGTTTTTGTTGAATTAATTTCGCATCCAAAATATATATCAAAGACACTAATCTCTTATTAATTACACCTTATTGAGCCACATTTATTTTTTTAAGATATTGAGCCACAATTGTTACTTCTTTTTATGCATGTAGAATTATTCACAACAATAATGACACTAAAATTAACTTCAAATGAAAAACTGTTAAGTGTAACTTCTCAAAAAATATATTTAAAGGAGAGAGAAAATAAAGGTTTAAAAATTTATATTAATTTTGTAATAAAAAAACCCTTTTTATATAGTTGTATCCGAACAAATTAAATTATTTAAAAAAAATATTTTTACTACGAAAAACAAACATAAAATAAATACTCTTGTACGGTGCAATAAAGCTCATTAGTGAAGACACTTCTATTTTCTTCTGGTGAAGTGTGTCGAATTTGGATTGCTAAAAAGGTGGTTTTTTCTTTGTAGCTTTAAAAAAGTTGTAATACTTGTTTTGTTGACAATTTTTTTTATTTGATTCCGTTTATTTGAATCCCATAAAATATGAAGAATTAATTTCAACAGTTACGTGTGGAAAATATCCACTTTACACTCAAAAAGTTTTTTTATTTGATTTTAACATTTTTTCAATCACTTTCTTAAAAAAAACAATTTTTTAATCACTATGACTTTTTAATTAATATCAACAAGCTTCGGAAGCATGCGCCTTTTTTTATTGTTCGATCTTTCAAAAAAGACCGCTTCTTGATTTCAAATGGTCAAATTATTGTACCGTTGTGCCTTGAGTGGGGCGCACCACGCATGCAATTAAATAAGACCAAAAAAAAAAAAGACCAAACAATATTTAGAAGTATTTTTCTTCAAAAAAATATTTAGAAGTATTTAAAATAAGATATTGTCTTCGTGAGCTTAGCTCAGTTGATAGGAACATTGCATAATTTATGCAGTGGTCGGAGTTCGAATCCCGGACACCTCATTTTTCCATATTTAATTGTGTGAGCTCCAGTCTCTTGGTTACTAGACCAAAAAAAGAGAGATATTTGTGTCTCATAAATTCTAGCTCAACTGAAAAAAATATCGAAATTGTTAGACCGAACGTCATGACTAGGTTTCGAACTCTGGTACCTCCGGTGTGAGTTTATGATGACTTTGCCATCTCGTATATTAAAAAAAAAGAGATATTTGTCAAAAAAAAATGAGATGATTTAAAAAAAAAGATATGATTTTTTTATATCAAAATCCATTGATTTTTTTTTTTTGGAGAACCAAAATCCATTGATTATTAAAATGAGTGTAAGCTGTGAAAATATAAAAAGTGAGAGAAATGAAGATAAACACATATATGTCAAATATAATATTTGTATTTTAAAAACCCACTTAGGTTGATCTGGTGGTGTTGGACCTTGGAGTGTGCTATAAAAACACACATTTACATCAAGTCAATTTTTTACTATAAAATTGCATTGTGTTGTATTTTTGCCACTGAATTCTTATTTCGAGTTACAACATGTTAATAATTTTGGAGTAAAAGTTAACATGTTTTTTCATAAAATTGTTGATTATTATTAATATTAATAAATATTAAATCAGAGTCTGACCTTTTTTTTTAAAAAAAAAAAACTTGGTATGAGTTTGAACTTTTGATACCATGTGTTCGGTAGCTTGACTGTGACCGTCCATTCCCATCAAGTTTATGTCATTTCACCATAAATTGATATTTTTTTCGAAGAAGATAAATTAACCCACCTAAATTAACACCGGAGAGAATCGATTATCATAAAATGATATTGATTAGTTTCTTCATCCAAAAAAAAAAAAGAGAAAATAAAGTTGTTTCCTTTCTTTCTCTTAAACCAAATAACTAAAACTACCTATGTAGATTTTCCAAATCTTTGTAGCCTGCTGCAAATTTACGTCGTGTACAAATTAACAAATAGATATGGGAACCAAATAATACTTATGACTTAAGGTTTTAGGTTAGCATATAATGTCAATCCACTTCTCTAATTGCTCCTAGTCCATTGCAAAGACCCCTGGCCCTCATGCCCCAACAACATAAACATAGTGTACTCAAATAATGACATTTTTTTTAAGACTAACCATCACTAGGTGTGAGAGTGAGTACTAAAATTGTTTAAAGTTTGTCCATAGTTTCACACTGGTGTTTCGGGTTGCTGGATGTAAAAATGTGTTTAGACATCCTCATAATTTGAGTTAACTTATGAAGTGAGATCAAAATCCGTTTAACATGGTATTAGAACTTGGATTAGGGAAACATGGTTCTAACTGTTCTTGCACCACCCTTGGCCACTATCTCACACTTAGGGGGTGTATTGAATTGTGATTTCAAGGGATTTTAAAAGACTTTTTTAAAATAAAAAAGTCTGGTGGTATTCAATCAAGACTTTTATAAAATATAAAACAATCTTGTGGTATTCAATTAAGACAATCATGACTTTTTTTTTTCAGGGCAACCAATTCCGTTGGTATTCAATTGAGATTTCTCATGACTTGTAAATTGTCTCTTGGTATTCAAAAGTCTATAGATTTTGATGGATTCTTAGATGAAGTGGATTATGTGAGACTTTTTATTCAAAAATATAAATACTACTCCCATCAAACAATCTCACACAAACCCTTGAGATTTTGTCATTCTCTTCCAAACCCTTGTTTGCCATCATCTTGTCCATATATTTTTATTTTTAAGGATTCTTTCTTTCTCTTTGTTAAATTCATCAAAAGTCTATATATATATTTGTTATAATTTCTTGTTTTTTGTACCGATTTTGTTCTCTTGTATGATTTCTTATCTTTTTCTATGCCATGTTTTTTTTTTCTTTCCAATTTCTTGTTTTTTTTACTGATTTTCTTTTTATGATTTGTTGTTTTTTTTTGTCCGATTTTTCTCTACGCCATGTTTTTTTTAATTTCAATTTCTTGTTTTTTTAGCCTATTTTTCATTTTCCGATTTGTTTAATTTTAACAGAAATTCATTGCTTTTTTTAGCCTCTTAAACTCTTTAATCGGTGTTTTGGTTCTATAGGGCTTATGTTAAACATGTTATTAGGTCATATTTTGGAAGCATCGAGAACTCAAGAGCTGTAATTATTTTCCTAACTTAAATAATTTATGTCAGCATATATATGACACCGGTTTCATATGTATTTTGAAGCCTAAATTCAATTACAATAAAATAAGCATAAAGGTTTTTATTATGTAGTAGAATTGATATGTAGTAGACTTGTACCTTTTTACCAGTTCGATAGTTAAGATATTCAGATGATGAGAGCTAGTGAATATAAGAACAAATTATAGCATTGTGTCTTCATTATTGTCATATGATAGCATATTGCCTATGTTTTGTAGCGATGGTAACACATTAGCTATGTCTTTTACCAGCAGATTTTATTTGTGTGATCTTCATTAATTAATGGCCTCCTTCCCTGCTTCTAACTTGTACTCTTATACAATGATAGTATTGAAATTCTATAAGCAAAATCATATTCAACTCAAGAATACTGAAAATTTCAAAATCAATCCTATCTCTATGCAGAACCATTTTTGTCTCTCCCGGAATTGAATTCAATCATGTACAACATCTAAATAAGTCATTTGACATAATGTACAACAAAGTGATATATATTAACATAATGTTTTCTAATACTTAGAAGCAAAGTGATATATGAGGATTCTTAATTACATAGCAAAGTCAATCATTGTCAAGTGTACAATGATCCCACATATTAAGAAACTGCTAACAAATTAGACTTCGATTCTAGAATGATGTAAAATGGCTAGACAGCTAGCATAATTGAAGGAACAATTTTTAATTTTTTAGAACCTTATTCGTCATAATTCTCCATATAATCCTCTAGCCAGCTGGGTGGCTTTTTGATGCGTTGAGACTTCGTGAGTAGAATTGGACCCGACTCAGAGCTAGTAGATCCAGAGGATTGGCCTGGACTTGTATCATCAATACGTGAAAATGGATATTTTTTAGGTGAAGAAGAGGAAGAGCCTATGTTACTCATCTTCATTTTTTTATTGGCTGGAAGTGGAAAAAACTCACTGTGCATGCCATTATTAACTTTGATATCAGTAGGTAATATCTCCTTGTCCAAAAGTTCATCTGTTAGAATAAACACAATGTCATTGACATGCTCAATGATTATTATATTACCCCTTTGATAAAAGTAAAATATTTTGTGACTGATTCAAAAAAGTGATTGATGAGTAACATGTGTTTCTTGTTGAAGATGAAGAAATTAACATACCTTCAAGGATGAGTTTCTGTTTGGATCTAACAATGTCTGATTCATGAGTTGATTGTTCTGCTTGATTTTTTTTGATAGAGGAAGAAAAAGCAGCATACATATGAAGTCCACCTGTACAATACATCAATATTATCAAAATCATAATCATAGACATTTCAGATTGAAAGTTTGTTTGCTACTCGACACTGACACATGTAATTATATTCAACAACTTTCATTTTCTTAAATTATTACTAGTGAGAGGCAAATTTATGGTGTTATATTATATCGAAGTTCTCCATCAAAGCGATTCTTATGCATGAAAGCAAAATCAAGTGAATAAACTTACCATCTTTTAAGGCCTTGTAAGCAATCTTTGCAGCATCATATTCTGCCTCTTTTTTGGAACTAGACGCCTTTCCATGAAATTCCACGCCTTCTACTTCAACAGTTGAGAAAAAAGTTGGCATATGAGGAGGACCAGTCCGGGTAGATTTATAAGTTGGTATGGAACAATATCTTCTTTGTGTTAATTCTTGAAGTAAACTCTTGGATGAACTAGTTTCATTCTGAATAAGTAGAACACAGATCAAAATTCAATTTTAAATTTTTTCATGCAGGTAAAACATAAACATGTAAACAAACTTGAATAAGTTTGACATATGCAAACAAAGTTGATATACTATTATATTATTACCGATGAATCAAGTCATTATTTGGAATGAGAATATGCTAGTCTAGGCTAGGTTTTGTAATGCCCAAGTCCGGCCTACTTTAAAAATGTTGGGTCTGAGTTTTGCCTTTTAGCTGTCATATGCCCATTATTAAGAGCTGATCTGGGCTTCTCGAAAGTCTGACGAGGCTTGAAAGCTTGTTGAAAGGTCTAGTTCACTACGGGGTTTCATTAAAAAGACTAACATGCTAATAGGTCAAAGAGATTAAGTTTTATTTTGATATGTAACCAACTCCAACATCTAGTTATGTATTAATGATCATAAAATATCCAAAAAAAAATGTCAATTTAGAATCACATAAGAAATTACAAGGACTGATCTTGCCTGAAACATGTCAACAATTTGTAGAGCAGTCTGCTCTGCCTCTTCTTTAGTGTCGAAAACTGTAGGGCTTTCAAACGATTTCCCTTCAACAACAACAGTAGCCTTATAGCGAATGTCATGAGGTGGCCCCTTAGCTTCAATGGTAAAAACAGGTGATTCAAGATTGTTCTTTCGAGCATAGTTTTGATGTTGAGGTTTGTTCAAACAACCTGTATCTGGAAGAATGAGTTGATTAACGTTGTTAGATATATGTTGAAATACAAAAAAGGAAAAATAAAGTGATATCTTAAAGAAGAATCGTAACAAAATTATCAAAGATTTGCAGACACACTAGTAATAAAGTGAAAGAAATTGTTTAGCACTTCTAATATGTGGAAATTCTGATGGAACTGGACACTTTTGAGGTTTGGCAGCTTTAACTTTCTCTTTTGAACCATATTCATTTGTTGGCATTGAAGATCCTGTAGATGGACACCATGAACCACAAATATTAGAGTAAAAGTGTATGTAACCTACTAGTTCCTATTATCATATTGTTTTCCTTATCCTTCAGTCATTGCTAAGGCAGAATAGTACTAAAAGAAAAATATACAAGAAACAAAAGTGATTTGAAAAATGTGATTTTGAAATAGAGAATTTTGCTTAATTGCATGACATGGTTCCATTTGGTCTATTATGAAACAATATCTCTGCTGATCAAACATATGTAAATACTCAAAATTAACATCAAAATAAATTAATAATACTAACTCACAATCACCTATGTTTTATCATACTCATAACTCATAAGTATAAGAAATCAAACAGAAAACTATTACAAGATACAAAAAGTGTCAACTGTACAAGATCATAATCATCTCCGAGGCAAGATTAAAAGAAAAAAAACTTCTTAGGAAAACAAAGCAAATCTAGAAAGTGAAAGAATTAGGGTATATACTTGATGAAGGATAAGAAAAGTTGAGCAAAGCTTTCATAGCAGCTTGGTTGTGAGCTTCTTTGGAGGAATGAAAAGTATCGGGAGAAGTAAAGGTTAAACCATTGACAAAGACAGAGCCCTTGAAGCTTGGATTGTGTGGTGGACCATCAACATATATGGAAGAGTATTCAGGCAAACTCCACTTTCTCCGGTGACACAACTCCTGCAGCCTCGACTTGTACATTTTCACTTTCACTCTCACTACTATAGTTATCACATGAACATATATATAAGATTACTGTGAATAAGAATTAACGTGAACCATTTAAATAACGAGGAACCATGTGAAACTAAATATTGTTAACCATGTGAAATGTTAGTGGTACATGATAAACGGTTGCATGCAGAGAAATGCATATTTGGTGTGAAGGAGAGAAGGGTCATGAAAATATAGACAGTTTCTACCAAGGAGATAGTGTTGTGTAAGCCATGTGGTCTGGTTTATCTTGAAGACTATTTTGGTGTTTTGTGTATTCTTGTCTTCTTTTGAGAATATAATAATAGGATGTCACTTTTATAATTTTGGTTTCCTTCTGTTTTGCCTCTTTTTAAAAGTTATGCTGCGTCTCTTGTTTATGTCTTGGTTAGTGTATCATATATGTGTAATGTGTTGGTAGGAGATTAACAAAATACTATTTTTATGCAGCTAAAATAAGAGGTGAGAAAAGAGAAATTGAACAAACAATATTTGCATGAAAAGCCCTCAACAAATAAGGAAAAAATTCACTTGGCAAGAGTAAAAGAGTTTTCACTAAGAGGAAAAAATTACAAGACTTCTCTCTAAATACAAAGAGAGAACAATTACAACATCTTTTAAAAATTGGATAACACTAACACTAAAAAAAAACCTCACAAGTGATGCTGTATTTTTTGGGATATCATAAATGGTATAGAGAGGCTTCTACATTTGTGAGCTTTCAAAATCTCTATTTTGTCAACTCCATGTGTCTAAATTTGTATAGGTCATATGAGGATCAAGTCTGTATAAACTTGTCCACATCAATTGACTCTGTCTTCAATCTGCTAGGTTAATTATCTTTAGTGTTAATATTCTGCATAACCACACTTCTTTCCTTTACTACTTTTCAAACAAAAATATGATATCGAACACCTACTATTTTGTCCTTGAATGTGTGTGTATGTGTAAATTTGTACCTTTTTCCCAATGATCTGAATCTAGTGATAAATAAGAAAAGTTTATATCACTGTGTTTCCATTTCTGTCATAAAATAGAATTTCACATTAGCTTGTTCTTGATAGCAATGGTAGCACATTTTAGAAAAATTAAATAACTTTTCATTAAATAAATTTTACACTCAATCACTTTCATTTCAAACGTAATAATAGAGGCTAAACTTGTTTGGTTATATCAAAATTCTTCCTCAAAGTGATTCTTAAGCACGAATGCCGAACCAACTAAATGAAATTACACTCTTTTAAGGTAATGTAAGCAATCTTTGCAGCATCATGTTTTACCTCTTTTATGGATCTAGATGTGTTTCCATGAAATCCAATGCCCTCTACTTCCACAGTTGAAAAAAAAGTTGGCATATGAGGCGAACCGATCTGTGTAGTTTTATATGTTGGCTTGGAAAAACCTTCTGACAAGATTCATCCTGAACAAGTAGGATGCAAATCAAGATTCAATTATAACTTTTTTTTTTTTGGTCAAGTCAATTATAACTATTTTAATGCAGATAAAACATAAACATACAAGTAAACCTGAAAACGTTTGGCAACTTCAAACACGGTTGATATACTATTTCAGATCATTATTAGGGGTCAGATTATGTTGGGATAGACTAGCCTTTGGAGCTTTTTGATCTTTCTGAAAGTTTAACAAGGCCTGAAAGCCGGTTTAAAGGCCTAGTTGGCAATGTTTTCGAAAGAGGCTTTCATAGTAAAAAAAATAAACTGCTAATAGGTCAATGAGATTTAATTCTATCTTAATATCTAACCTCCAACATCTATTTATGGATTTGATGACCCAAAATTATCCAAAAAAATGACTATTTGGAATCACGTAAGAAATTACAAGGAGACTTCCCTGCTGAAACATGTCAACAAATTTTGTAAGTTCAGATTTTCGCTCCTATTTTCTTCTACTTTATCCATTTTAATAAAATCTGAAGCATCTTATTTCCTTGTCCTTCCTTGCTCTATCAGCATGTTCTTTGTCCAACACCTGTTAACTAATCATTATGATGTTGAGAAAATAATCAATGACTATTTGAGAAAATCTGAATGTTGTTTTCTAACTTTATTCCCCTCTTGTTTTGTACTGGTACTATACCATATCATACATGTGCATGCTGCAGGAGCAGTGGTCTGCAGTAAGATTGAAGAAGATGCTGTCTTAATTCTTGCCTTAACCAAAATGAAAACAAAGCTGGATAGAGACACTCCAAAAAGGATGTTTGACCCCATACTCAAAATGAGACATTACTCTCTTAATTTTTTGTTCTAACTTGTAATTATCATTTTCATTGGTTTTATAGTAGCTAAGCTATTTGCGATTATCTGACCTAGTGAAAAATAAGAAAGTATTATATCATTGTTTTCATTTTTGTCATATAACGGCATTTGACAGTTCACATTAGCTACTGTTCTTGATATCGGCAATGGCAACGCATTTTTGAAAAATCAAAATATCCAAATCAATTCTATCTTTTTATTACTAGAGCCATTTTTGTCTCTCCTGAAATTGAATTCCAACATGCACAAGATCTAAGTAAGCCATCAAGTTTTACTTGAAGTCAAGTAGCAACATACATTTAACATCATGTTTTCTAGTACTTGAAAGCAAAGTCATAAATGAAACTTTTTCACAAGAATCAAAAGTCTTTGTCATTTGGAAATTCCAGGCACGCTGCAACCCACTTATCGTTGTCGATAGGCAGAACTGTAATATTGTCAGGGAACATAATATTTGGAAAACTTGTATACACCTTGAATCTGTCACAAAGTAGGTAACTACTTGTATTGGAAGTCACTGTCATGTTGGAGTCAGAAATTGTAGGAGAAGGAAGTTCAATATGTGAAAGTGGCGATGATTTGGGTGAAGATGAAGAGCTCATGTTGCTCATCTTCATTTTTTTGTTAGGGGGAATTTGAAAAGATTCATTGTTAACTTTGACATCATCAGTGGGCAATATCTCCGGAGCCATAAGTTTATCTGTTAGAATAAACACAACGTCCTCAATGATCAACATATTACAACTTTGAAAAAGGTGAAATAGTTTCGTTTAATTATTCAAAAAATTTATTGGTAAGTAATATATACTTTTGAATGAAGATGAAGAAACAAACCTTCGGAGTTGAGTATCCGCTTGTATTTAACAATGTCTGATTCAAGAGTTGATTGTACTGCTTGATTTTCTTTGTTAGAGGAAGAAAAAGCAGCATATATATCAAGTCCACCTATGCAGGTCAATAATATTATCAAAGCATAGTCATTTTCATGGATATTCTTCCTATATAAATATTCAGCTCTATGCTGCATCTATATAACAACTATATAAACTCCAGATTTCAGGCGTGTTTGGCACCAATGAGGCACTGAAACATATGATTATATCGACGTAATAATAGAGGCCAAATTTGTTTGTGATTCTTATGAATGAAAGAAAAATAAACCGAATGAACTTACACTCTTTTAAGGCAATGTAAGCAATCTTTGCAGCATCACTATCTGCCTGTTTTTTTGATCTAGATGCCTTTCCATGGAATTTCAAGCCCTCTACTTCCACAGTTGAGTAATAAGTTGGCATATGAGGAGAACCAGACTCTGTAGTTGTATATGTTGGTTTGGAATAACCTTCTCTCTGTGTTAATTCTAGTAGTAAACTCTTGGATGGACAAGATTCATCCTGAATAAATAGGATAAAAATCAAAATTCAATCAAAACTATTTTTAATGCAGATAGAGCACTATCATACAAGTAAAGTTGATTAAGTTTGACCTTCAAACACATTGGTACACTCTTAGACCGTGTTTGGATAAACAACTTAATTAAGTGCTTTTCGCATAGTTGCTTAGCATATAAGTGCTTATGTATAATCTATTTTTATACTAAAAACTATATGAAGTCAAAACTATTTTCATATAAGTTATAGACTATTTCCATAAGCAATCATTGTGAGCTTATGAAATTAAGCTGAAAAAACTTACGGACTTATGAAATGCTGTTTCCATAAGCTCTACTAAACAGCCTCACAACATCTAAATGTCTTTTGCAACATAACTTTTATTTTTGCCAACATTATCTCAGAAATATGTTATCTAACATTCAACATCTAGTTATTAATTTAATGATCATAAAATGTCAATTTGGAATCACATAAGAAATTACAAGGACACTTGCCTTCTGAAACAAGTCAGCTGAAATTGGCAATTCCCTCAAAGCAATTTTTGCAGCAGCCTGTTCTGCTTCTTTTATAGTGTTGAAAAATGTTGGGCTTTCAAATGATTTCCCATCAATAACAACAGTAGCTTTATAGTGAATTTCATGAGGTTTCCCCTCAGTTTTAATTGTAAAAACAGGCGGATCAAGATTTTTCTTACGAGCATAGTTTTGCAGCTGGTTTTTGCTCAAACGATCCATATCTGGAAGAATGTGTTGATTATTGTTGTTAGATAATGTTGAAATAGAAAAGAAAAGTAATCGCATGAATAATAATAACAAATATATTAAAGATTTGCAAACACATTAGTGAATAAAGTGAAAGAAATTGTTTACTAGTTATAATGACTTGAGATTGTGCAGGAACTAGACTCTCTTTAGGTTTGGTATCTTCAACTTTCACCTTTGAACCATATTCAGCTGTTGGTGTTGAAGAGCCTAGATGGAAATCATGAGCCAAAAATATTAGAGTGAAATTGCGTGTAACATGTGAAATTGATGTAACCTACTAATTCATATAATCATATTGTTTTCCTTTTGTAGTCATTGCTAGGCACAAGAGTAAAAGGGAAGATATACATGCGTGTTTGGTAATTTTCATCAGATTGAGAAGTAGGTAATTTGTTCTCATGTAATAAGTATGAAGGTGGTTCAGATTTTGACGGTTTCAGAGAGGTAGGGTTTGGCAAGGCTGGTGTAGGTAGAGGCTCAACTGTTGTAAGTGAAGGTGGTTCAGGTTACGGAAGTTACATAGAGGTATGATTTTGCACGTTTGGTTGTTCGGGTGAGGTTAGGGCTGGTTGAGTAGGAGATATGTGAATGCGGGAAGTTAAAGTGTCGGTTACAATTTCAATGGGTGTATTGGTTTCGAGACTTGGAGTGTTTTGAGAGAATGAAAAAAATGCTTTCCACAATGGGTGTAGCGAAAGCATGCACTATGTGTGAGGTTATAGTCAAGGAAAATGCATGGTTGAGATCGAGGTTCAAGTTTGTTGTGGGTGTAGGGTTTGAACCATGGAAACCATAAGCAACCAAAGAATTTGATATAGGGTGCTCATGTTAAGTACATGTGCAGGTAATCAGTTTATTAGGTAGCATGAGACCAAAAATGTGGAGGAAGAGAGACTTGGTTAATGAGGCAACAAGCAGTTCAGTGATACGAAGATGTGTTGAATTGTTTTTCAACTAGATTTTAGAAAATTGGAAATATTAGTGCAACATCGGATTTTAGTTTGATAGGATACAATCAAACAAGAATTTAATTAGTATATGTTGTCAGTTGTACAATTATTTTGCAAATGCATCCAATTATTTGTACACTTGCACCTTAAATTTTACTAGCTCACTACTTAAGTTTTTCAGATGACCTAACCTAGTGAAAATAAGTTAAAAAAAAATACATGTACAATGATACCGTTCAAATTCTATACGCAAAATCAAATTCTACTAGAGAATACTCAAAATGTCAAAATCAATTCTATCTTTTTACTAGAACCACGTTTATCTCTCCCGGACTTGAATTCAAACATGTGCAACATCTAAATAAGTCATTCAAAGATTTTTTTACTTAAAGTCAAGTAGCAGCAACATAGATTTAGCATATGTTTTCTAATACTTAAAAGCAAAGTGATACATGAAGTACACAAGTTTTGTCCAAGCTTCTCTGATTTTATATATTTTATTACAACTTTCTTTAATAGAGGACTTAATTACACAATCAAGTCATGACATTGTAAAGTGTACAATGATCCTACATATCAGGAAACTACTAACAAATTAGACTCATTCTAAGAATGATATAAAACGGCCAGATAGTTGGCATAACTGAAGGAACAATTTTTAATCTTTTAGAACCATATTCCTCATCTTCATTCTTTTATTAGGGGGAATGGAAAAGATTCATTGTGCATGCCATTATTAACTTTGCATCAGTAGGTAATATCTCCTTATAAAAAAGTTCAAGTTCAACTGTTAGAATAAACGCAATGTCATTAACATGATTCAAAAAAGTGATTGATGAGTAAGATATGTTTCTGGTCGAAGATGAAGAAATTAACATACCTTCAAGGTTGAGTTTCTGCTTGGATCTAACAATGTCTGATTCATGAGTTGATTGTTCTGCTTGATTTTTTTTGATAGAGGAAGAAAAAGCAGCGTACATATGAAGTCCACCTGTGCGTCCATCAATATTATCAATTCATTAATCATAATCATAGACACTTCAAATCGAAAGTGTGTTTTCTGTTTGACACTAACATATGTAATTATATATATTCAACCGCTTTCATTTTCTTAAATTATTACTAGTGTCAAAGTAATAATTGAGGCCAAACTTATGGTGTTATATTGATGTTCTCCATCAAAACGATTCTCACGCATGAAAGCTAAATCAAGTGAATAAATTTACCATCTTTTATGGCCTTGTAAGCAATCTTTGCAGCATCATGTTCTGCCTCTTTTTTGGATCTAAATGCATTTCCATGAAACTCCACACCCTCTACTTCAACAGTTGAGAAAAAAGTTGCCATATGAGGAGAACCGGTCTGTGTAGTTTTATATGTTGGTTTGGAAAAACCTTTTTTCTGTGTTAGTTCCTGAAGTAAACTCTTGGATGAACGAGATTCTTCCTGAGTAAGTAGAATACAAATAAAAATTCAATTTTACTATTTTTTATTCTCATAATTCATAAACATACAAGTAAACTTTAATAAGTTTGACACATGCAAACAAAATTGATATACTATTACTTTAGTCTATTAATGATGAACCAGGACATTGTTAGGGGGTGAGAATATGTTAGTCTAAGCTAGGTATTGCAAGGTCTGAGTCCGGCCTACTTTAAAGATGATAGGTCTCAAATTTTAAGGTCTCAAATTATAAGGGCT
>Ga0315913_1002708_pt1 | contig 21000 bp, 12 predicted proteins | sample MpolsnodulesMG_FD_207736 | JGI IMG/M metagenome (GOLD analysis project Ga0315913, IMG submission 207736) | Medicago polymorpha root nodule microbial communities from Los Angeles, California, United States - small nodules | ecosystem: Host-associated > Plants > Roots > Nodule | place: USA... | reverse complement strand
TTGCAACAACCACTTCAAACCTTAAACCTAATAATTTGGGTGCCAACTCATTCTTGTCGTTGGATGGATCAAAACTTAATCTCAACCCTTGATATCAAACCTAAAATTTTCCTCATTAAACTCTTTTAAAATCTTTAATGACTTATTTACCCCTAAACTAATCTCTCATTTACCTTGCAAATTTGAATTTGAATTTTCCCAACCATAACTTTGTTTTCGACGCATGTCATAATTGAAGCAATTACTTGACAATAAATGTTGTTGGTTTCCAATAAAATTGTGTTCTTTCAGTTTATTATGGTATCAATAAATTCATTTACAATAAACATGACATTTAATTCGGTCTCTCTCTCTTCCATCAATCACCTTCTCTTATACAATAATTTCGGTCTCTCTCTTCTAATTCATTATCTATTTTTTTTTCTCCTTTCTCTCCATGTTTTTCTTCTCCATTTTCTTTCTTGCTAATTTTTTCTTCTTCTCTCACTCTTATCCCAATATTTCCATTCCTTTACAAAAACAATCAAACATGATATAGTTTTCTCATATTTTCTACAAAAATTCTCTCAGATTCCCTCGTCATCCCCTATCTTCTGGATTCTCTCTTACCCTATCATCTACTTCTCATCTCTACACATCATCATTGGAAATATCCCACTCTTTACTCCTCCAATCTGTCCTTCACCGCCAGAAAATTAATGCCATGCTCCTACTCTTCTAACGCTTCCTCCCTTTTCATATCTGTAACGATGATCTCGACAACCGATCCATTGTTCTGGGTCACGACATTCACGAAGAAACCTAATACGACATGCATGGTTATTCTTTTCCAATGAATGTGGTAATTACAAATTCTTTTGATTCTCCTATGCCTCATGAAGCAGTTTGGTGACGATTTGGTTCCGTCATTGAATAATTGTTAGGTGTGCTTAACATATGATATAAGATCATTCTAATTTGTGAAATTGAGAGCAACTAAATAGTTTATTTTTCTTTGATGTTGCTATATATTCTATTTCTTTTAGTTAGATGTTTGTGACATATTTGTTTATTATTTATTAATGTATCATTAATCATGTTATAGAACCGCCGGATCAGAACCCTTCTTCCTAATTAACATTACAATGACCTAATCAAACCCTAAACCTAGTTGCTAGTCGTCAAACTATGATAATCGTTGGATCTTTAACCTTTGGCGCAGATGTATTATCAGCCTTTGATCTAAAATTTAATCTGACTTGCACGCATAGGGTGAGACTTCAATGACTTTGTGTTGAGTGACTATGGTGACTTTAGTGTATTTTAGAGGGAAGAGAGTGATGATGGAATGATTAAAATAAATTATTTTGATGAGAGAGAATTATTGGTTAGGAGAGAGATAGAGACAAAGGCACCGAAAGGCACCGAAGCCAAAGGCACCCAAGTGCTACCCGCACGCATAACATTAAGGAATTCAACTACTCATTACACGCATGCGTTTATGACGCTTAATGCACTGTTAAATTTTTCACCCATGCGTTTATGATACTTAATGCACTGTTGAATTTTTCACTCATGCGTTTATGACACTTAATGCGCTATTGATTGGCTTTCCATAACATCAAGGAATTCAAAATACTCATTTCCTCCATGCGTTTATGACACTTAATGCACTCTTGATTGGATTTCCACTTTTCCTGATATATGATGAGCTGAGATATGACTGAAATATTCTAAGAAATGAGCATGATCGATTGATGTCAACAATGACTTCAAATCTAGTGTATAAGGAAGTATTCCAAAATGTGTGAACAACTGTTGTATGTCTTAAACTATTGTTTATGTTGAGTTGTTTTTTTTATATCTATGTTATGGATCATGGATGTGTTCGTTTCCGCTTTAAATAAAATATATTTTGAGTTGAAATAATCGACAGCTATTTCTGTTTGCTTACTATCATAAAAATCATTTTTAGTATCTTTTGAAACTCTTACACTTGAGTTCACTGCATTTATAAAATAAATAGATTTAGGAAAAACTGCTTTAATTAGATTTTCATTTTTAGGCTGAAAATGACTTTTTTTTAGCAAGAATGATTTTTTAAAAATAAAAAACAAACACTACAAAAATAAAAAAAAGTTATTTTTTAGTTAAAAAATCCAAAACAAACGGGCGTCATATTGCAACATATTAACTTCTTCATTGTTTATGACTCAGGCGATAGCACGGATAAACGTTCTAGTTTTAATTAATAAATCGTACCGCAGCATTCTCGAAAAGGATGGTCATCACAGCTCCAGGTGCCACAACATTAGCACGGATATTATCCTTTGCCCATTCCAATGCTAAGTTCTTGGCGCATTGATTCATGGCTCCTACATAAATAGACTTTTATCAATTTGAAAATACTAATTAATTATTTTCTGCAATTCAGTTCCAGGTACAAGGATATAGTATGAAGATATATAATTCATCTCAAAAAAATAATATGAAGATATATAATTAAATTACCTTTAGAGGCTGCATAGACAGAAGCAAAAGGCCAGGCTTTGAGTCCTGCAATTGAGGATATGAATACAATGCTTCCATATCCAGATTCTTTTAGAAGTGGGTGTGCAAGTTGACACAAATGGTAACCAGACACAAAATTGGTACCAATTGTAGTTGTTATATCTTCATCAGTATTATCTATGATGGGTTTAGGAGTAAATATCCCAGCATTGTTTACCTAACAGTTTGAGAAATTCACTCATCAAATAAAAATATACATAATCAATATAATTAACTAAAAACCTGAATCATTTATTGGGAAATGATAACAAATGCCCTTGAGGATTGAGGTATTGTTTCAACTATGAGTGCGTTTGATTTGCTAAAAAGTGAAGGACATGACAGAACAACTTCAGTTGTTCAGTGTTTGATTTATAAAACTGTTTCAGGTACAAGACAAACTGGAGCCAAAGGACAGGACAAAAACTGATATTTTTGTCCCTCACCAAACCACAATACAACTTTTTGTCCCACGTACAAGTTGTCTAAAATACCTAAATAGCATTTCGTCCCCCAAAAATCATATAAAACAAAAAAAATTATTCAATGCTATTAAAATTTGTCTTATACTGTTCTGCCTTGTGTTGTACTGTTCTGTCTTGTACTGTTTTGTCCAGTACTTACTGTTTTGCAAACCAAACACAATTTTTGCTTAAGAATCTTACTAGAATATTGAGTTTTCCATCGAAGACAGAAGCAACAGTTTCCATCAACTTTTCACGTTGGTCCCGAAATAATAAATCACAAGTTGACCCTGTCACACAAAATTCTTTGCCTTTCCACTCTTCCAAACATTTGTTAATATCTTCTTGATTACGTGCACTTATGTGTACACTTGCCCCAAATTCTGCTAACTCTTCCACAATTGCATACCTGATTGATTATTCAAAAAAAGAAACAAAACAAAATAAAATTATCATGATAAATTACATTACATATTTGCCTTAGAGATAATATATTTGCATTAGAGAACTGACCCTATGCCCCGGGTTCCACCAGTCACTAGAGCTGTCATTCCTTGGAGTGACCATCTTTGATCTTTGAAGCTGCTTAACTTTGTTTCTGCCATATCTTTGTTCCTAATCAGTGTGACTTGGTTGTGAATTTGAAAAATAGCTGAAATATTTGATCAAATAATGCGATAAAAAGTTGGATACAAACAAAACTCATGTGAAGAACCTTGTTGGATTTTGTATTCGTATATGTAGACAGAGTACAAGCTTAATCATTCAAATCGTACCTTGTTGGATTGTTTTATCATAATGTAACAATTGTGTGGTCGAAAACATATATGTAGGTAGAGTACAAGCTTAAGCATCCGAAGTCATTTTGCATTACTCGTGGAAATAACCACGTGAGGCTAGAATGTAGACCACGTCATTTTGGCCAGTACGAAAAGATTCACCCATAAATGGCTATTTTGTACAATGTAAAAAACTATGATTTCTACTCTTTTCCCAACACAAAACACTCGCGTCCGGTAGCCATTTCGAAAATGCATTTGCGCTAGTTAAGTAACGCAAGTATTAAACTCTGTGTTACTTAACTAACACTGCGTGAGTTAACTAGCGCAACGTTAGTTAACTCATGCTACGTGCTGACCAAAGTGAAAAAAATGTTTGTTCTTCAGTTTTGACCACCGGCCAACTTGCATGAGTTAACTCGTGCAAAGGCTCAGTGGTGCGTGACTAAAGTCACGCAGAGATTATAAGGTACGTGAGTTAAGTCACGCAGGGGTATATTTGAAAAAACTGCAGGCCGCAAGTGCTTTGTGCAGGGGGAGAGCAGAATTCAAATACTATAGCTATCAAAACCCGGCCCATTTTGGGCCGGCTCTAACGGACATTGGGCTTTATCAAGCCGGGTCACAAAGCCCGGTTGAAATATGGGTTCAAAAAATACTACCTGAATTCGGCCTTACACAGGCCGCAGGCTAAACGGGTTGTCCCGGTATCAAAAAATATTTTTTTAAAAATAAAAAAAGGTACTATACAATACTCTTACTAAATTTTTTATAAACAAAATTCAAAAATTTCAATTTTGCCCTTTTTATTTAATTTTTTACACATTAATTCTTCACCCCCACATTCAACTTCTTCCAAACACATTAATTCTTCACCTCCACATTCAACTTCTTCCAATTTAGTATGAATTCACCCCCACATGATATCCTTCTATGTATGTGTTTCCAATTTTTTTCCTTCACTAGAAAACCTTTCCGAAAATTTCCCGTAACGTTCATGTTTGCGTTTCTAGAATTTTACTTTGAAGATGTGTGTTGTTCAAAAAAAACTTTGAAGCATGTGTGATGAAATAAATATTCATGTGTGAGGAAAGCATCAAGCCATGTGAGATGAAAATATTTGCATGATTTGAAGCACTACGGGAAACACTATATATTATATCCCAATACTGCCATAAAAAAAGAGTAGTAATGATTCCAGAAACAAATATTGGGATTTCTGATTCACGATTTAATAGAGTAGGGGGAACGATTCCATGAAATCATGAAAACAACGTTGAAAGACGATTTCATGAAATCATGAATACAACATTGAAAAAACGATTTCCAAAAAACTAAATAACCCTGTCAAACCCATAAAACTTCAATCGATGATTCAAGAACAAATACAATTATCGAAAACGAGAAATTCACAACAATTTCAGTAACAACAATAATTTCGTACATGAGTTGATCTCAGTGAAATAAAAATAAAATCGGAACGTTTCCGACAAAGAAGGGTTCTGTTGATGTGTTATTTTGTTTTCTAGAAAATGTAGGGTGAACAAGTGAAAGAGTGACTGCTGCCTTTTTTATATAAAGGGTAAATTTGACATTTTGAATCAAATATTAGGGTAAAAGTACAAATGTAGGGGTGTGTGGTAAAATTTTCAATCAAAATCCAAAACACACACAATCAATCAAAAACAGGTTTATTTTCATTATTTTATCACTTTATCAATTTGCATTTATCTTCTTTTTTTTTTCCGTGCATTTCGTAGTCTTGAAACAAAAATCCAAAAAAAATTGTACTTAATGCTCAACTCCAGCAATTAAGGAACACAAAACTTATGGACATAGTTCATTTCTCGATGTAAATTGCTTCAAAAAAAGAAAATCACACTCGAGGACATTACTTTTGGCAAGTGCACCAAAACTATCGAAGTAATAATTAAATTTGTATCCACAAGGACCGTTGTTAATTTCGACTAAACAAATTTGTTATAAATAAGGATGTAGTAAATTTATGGGTTGCCCTAGACAGTTGAATTTGGTGCATAAAATTTAAACAAAAACAATTAATTTGGTTCGAATATTAAGTTGGAAAAGATGATTAAGCCGGTGAATCCTCTATTGCTTTATGTGAATATCTTATCTCTCTTTACTCTCAATACTTATTCATTCTTTAAGACAGATTAACTAAGTGGTCTTGATCAATCTTTTGACTCAAAATCCTTTCCTAAATTGTAACCTTGTAATCTCTTAAATCGATTGAATAATTGTGGAAGCAAGGTGAGAACGTTAATCCATAAGTCATAACTCGCAACTTCCTATCTCTGGTTTCATATGTATGGTTAAACATAATTACTATTTCAGGTTTAATAGCTAGGGTTAGTAGTCAATTAATACCTAAGATCGATTAATGCGATTGAAAGAAGCTAGGGTTAGCAGTCATACAAATAATCATGAGAAAAGAATTAAGCATAAATAATTCTAAATAAAGACTGAATATTATTGATAATAAAGAGAGTTTCAACTACATGGTTCACATATCACAATAGACTCATCATGGCTCAATCAACCGATAAGATTAGCTACTCATGACTAACATAATCAAAGACATAGAAATAATAGAACATACATAAATCAGAACCAACTATGAGTTGGATGAGATCCACTGCGTGTTCATCAGCTTCCTCATGTCGTCTATGCTCAGAACTTTTCTCCAAAATCGATGACCTAATCTATGGTCACCTCTGGCTTTTATATAAAGAAATTTAGGGTTCAGAAAGCCCGCCATCATGCCACGTTTCGCGACCATCGTGGCACGATCTGCTCATTAATCCTACGTGGTAGCAAAATTACTCAACCATCGTGGCACGTTACACGATCCATCGTGCCACGGTTTTTCCAATAACATCATGTAAATTCCGAGCTTCAAACGTGCCACGATTCAGGTCCCTCGTGGCACGATTTCTCAAGTAACTAAAGTTCTTGTATTCTTCTCCAAATTGTGCAAGACTTCTCTTTTATGCATCTTGAGCTGATTTAACCATGTATACAAGCATTTGACTTTCAAAACATTACAAAAAGGACACAAATATGACTAAAATACTAGTGTTGACGTACAGTCATCAGACATCTACTGATACTTTGGATAAGTTATTGCTACATTATGTAGTATCAAAAGTAAGTATATTTTTGTGTCGTTTCTACAGGGACTAGTCCGATATTTCTATGTTGTTCAACAATCAATATCGTTTTAAGTGATGGGTTTATAAATTGTTTTCTTAGAGAACCTAATGGAATTATAGAACGATAAATGTAATGGAGTTAAACTGAGAGATAAAATTGTTGGGATTAGACTTCATTAACCAAACTTTGTATATATATTCTCTTGATCAATTATATAGACTCTAGTTATTAGTCAATATTATCATGTATCACTCAACGAACATCATTTATGTCTAAATAATGTTGTGGGTTTGATCGTATTGTTTAATCGACAACTTCTCGGTCTATTAATCAATACAATATCATTAAAGACCGATACTTGAAGTGATTATACAACCCAAATCCATTTCTGGCATTTAGGGTTCAATAGATGATTATCCTATATCTAGATTCAAAAAGAATTTCTCAATAACAATTCAAATCATTAATTTAAGCGTAGGAAAACAAGGATAACATTGATATTCAAGAACAACTAGAATCATATATTGCTAGAATCAAAGAGAATACATACTGATTTAGTCAATTACATATAATCCCAACAAATGAGATTTAGCTACTCATGGTCATGGTAGCCTTGCAAAAATGAGAAGAAATGAATGGAATTGACAACAAGATGATGATTTCTCACTAAATCTTTGTGAATCCACCTTTAAACCATATTGCCTTGCTTGTCTTCTACTATTTCGCTATGTTCTCTCTGCAAAGTGTGTGATATATCTCAGTTGAAGTGTCTTGAAAGCTATTTATACCATGTCTGATAAATGACTGCTCGCTTGGCCACACCCAAGCTACTTAGCGAGCGATGCTATCTTCACTAGTGAGTTTCTGCCACATCAGCAAAGTGGACCTCAAACCGCCTTAGTTCGTTGTGGCAAGCTCATGTCTCACTCAGCCACCCCCTGTTTTGCAAGACTTCCTTACTCTCTGTCTATCCTCGCCAGGACTTAGTTGCAGGCTCGTTGTGGTGAGCCTCATGACCATGACCTCGTTGCAAGCTCGCTTGGCCACACCTTGAACTTCTGATTTTTGGCACTCTCTGCATATCCTCGGTACGAGTTCATTGTGGGCTCGTTGTGGTGGGCCTTTATGTGCACTTTTTCTTCTTTATTTGATCTTCAAGTTCATTGGCAAGTGAACTCCCACAATAATGGTTGGTATTAGACATAAAAATCACAAAGTAGCATTTATCTAATATTATGGGGATTTTCATGATATACGTTACAAAACAAGTAACTAAACTGGCTAAAATATATATGCTAATTAACTAATTTCCGGCACTTATCACTACATCAATGAATTTGGCACGCTTGCTCGACAGTATGACATTTACCACTGAAAAAATCCAGTTCTCAGGGTCAAGACTACATTTGGCGTAAGCACCTAATGTATGGGAAAAGTCTTGTTATTATGGATCAACGGTCATACTCAGCAACTAGAAGGTCGGGATAACACAGATCAAATGAGCCTTTATAAACGGCAGGAATGGTTGAAGGTGAGAAAGACACAAGAAGGGGGGGGTTGAATTGTGTTAGCTTTTTATTCTTCAGAATTAAGTGCAGCGGATATTAAGTACTCTTGTCACTTACAAGAGATTTTTCACTATAATCACACAAGATTTCAATTTCTCAAGCACAAAAGCAAGACACTTCCTATGCTTAAGCACACAAGAAAGAGACTTCTAACAAACAAGAATTAAAAGAAATAATTGTTTGGTTGGACACTTGATATACAATCATAGGTGTTCACAAATCAAAACAGTTCAGACTCTAGACTTAAGAATTTCTAAGATATGAAAGTTTATAAGAAATTCTAAGTAGTTGATGCGTAGTAAATTTGACAGAGTTTTGGCACTTGTAAAGTGTATAGTCTTTCCTTCATTTTCAAGTCTTCATTCCTTTATATAGAGGTAGAAAAGAGACATTGAGAGTGGGCCAACGCATCAAAAAATCGTCTGAGATGCTTGATAAACCATCATTGATTTGTTGCTTGATTTGGTTAATGTCCTATGAAAGAATGAATTTGAATCCTTTCCTTAAAGAGGAATTAATCGTTCTTTTCCAAAGAACACAATTGTAGCTTCATACACACTGCACATGGGAATGTTGGAGGTAGTGGTCATACAAAGTTGTCCTTCTTGTACTATCACTTGACAATGACATCCATTGACCTTATGATATCTTCAAAACTATTGTGCTTTATCTTTTGAATATTTTAGGATTGATCTTCAAAGCTTCGACTCCTTTGTCCTTTAGCTTGATCAAAGTTTGTCCCTCAGAGTCTAGGAAAACTTTAGAGTCTGAAGCACCTTCAGAGTCTAAAATATCTTCAGAGTCAGACTTCTTCAGAGTCAGACTTGCAATGTATCTTCTCATGAAAATTCTTGCTCTTCAATTTGTTCTTTTAGAACCAATACTTGATTAAGACATAGTAAATTTTAGTCTATGGTCCTGCACACTTGAACAAATATTAGCATATCCAATTGAACTTTTAATACCTTGTTATCATCAAAACTTAAGAGGAATTATTTAAACTTATTTTGTTCCATCAATGGTAACATATATGTCCTTCATCATAACGTATGTGAAGCACCACCGGTTGATACATGTGAGACTCCAATAGGAATGACAACGTCTTTCATTAGACAGTAAAATGACATGAGGATACATGACATCATGTAACAAGTCTCTCAACAACTTGTTGACATTGTCAAACCAGTGGTTCACAATAAGTTTAAACAAGCCAAGGAGTTGGAGGCTATATGAGTCGATTCAACTGAAAATTATGTCATCTACACCCCACAATGAGTACAAGCAAACCATGGTCTAACAGGCGGTATTAATCAAATATAGATCGAAATGCATTATTTATGAAGTTGTAATCATTAAGACAAATCTTGTCTCAAGAAAGAAAAAAAAAAGAACTTATTGATGTATTAAGATTCTTGACAGGCATGGTTTGTTTTCATAATACAATTATTGCATATAGAATTTTATTAACTATTTATGTGACAATTTCTTATGCTTTTTAGATTTGAAATTCTTGAAGTCTTACTTGCGATCTACCTTGTTACAAGAAAAACTTAATGAATTAGCATTGATATCAATTGAGAATGATTTTTTTTGAGAAAATACAATATGAAAAGTTGGTTAATGAATTTGCTTAAGAAAGTGCTAGAAGAATGGCTATTTTTAAGTAGTTCTAAGATTGATGATAGCTTGATGTTGTATTTTGATGTTATTCATTAGAATATAAAATCATATTTTGACGGTATTAATATTATTTAAAGTTTTGGATGTTATTTATAATTTACATCAACAAAATTTGTACTTTTTTATTAAGTGCCCAATTTCTAAGATTGGGCATGTAATAAATGTTAAGAGTCTTGAAATGTGGATATTACTTTGTCATCATATAGGTAGGGTTTGACAAGCCCAATGATTTCACGGATGTACCATTGAATAAGCCATAATGTGCATCTTGGGTTGAGGACGGGGTCTATTAGGGCAAGCCAATAAGGACTAGGCCAATTCTAAATTGTCTGTAAGGGCAATACTAACTCTAAATTGTTCGTAAGGACATAGAAAACTTTGAATTATCTCTAAGGATTGGATCAATCTTGAATTGCTCGTTCATGATACTAAATGGCGTATATAGAATAGGTCATGGATAAGATCGTAGTTTATTGTTATTATTTTCATATAAATGATGTGGATTATTTTATGATAGTACATTCTTGAAAGTCTTAACTGTTATTATCTGACACTTTAATTAAGACTAAATTGGATGGAACTGTGATATTATGTTTGTGAAGGTGTTTAATATCATGTTTGTGATATGATACATTCTTAATTTGTTTACTTATGTGTTCTTTTTACTTATATTATACTATCACTAAAAGAAATTAATTTTCTACAATTGAAATTTTACTCCCTTTAATTAAGAGAAATGATATTTGAACAACCATTTTTAACAATTTTCTCTCACATACTCTCTTTGTATTTTTATTCTCTCTCTTCCTTATTCTCTCTCTATTTGTTATTGTCCAATAAGAAGTGAGGAAAATGGTTGTCATCCAAAGTTGTTTAAAATTAGTTGTCAAAATATCATTCCTCTTAATTTAATTTATTCTCCTTTATTATCTAATTTAATAAGTATAGATAGTTGTCTAGTTGAAACAACAATTCCTGTACATTATTATTTGAAAATGATTTGGTGCACTTCCCAAACTTAATTCTCACCCCACCTATCCCACCACACTTTCATTAGGATGATACCATGTAAAATGTCTTCCTAAAAGAGGAACCCAAAAAATATGACGAACTTTCGAACCTTGGTCAAACTTGTCCTCATGGCATCCCCAACTATCCTTCTCCTCTTGTAGTTGGACATGCAATACGGTTTCTACTCTAACGATGTTTTTAAAGTAAATACAAGAGAATTTTAATGTCTGCTTGGCTATAAATTTTTATATATTTTTAATTAGTAATCTTGTTCAAAATTAAATCAATATCTTACCCCACATTAGATTAGGTTAACCATGGTATACTCAAATGACTTGAATCGTCAAAGACGAAATGACAATTACTACCAAGTTTCAATAAAATGAAAGCCGACATATACGTGGACTCTTAATGATATATAGTGGTGATATTGTAGTAACTCATAATCTCTTACTTATAAATGTTAACCCGTCTCGTTATACTTTACCTAACCTCCACACTTTTGCATTTAATGTTTATCTAAAGTAAAATAAAATTATGTTCCCGTCTCGCATCTCTTACTTATAAATGTTTACCCGTCTCGCTATACTTAACCTATTATTCTACGTTACGGTACCAAGGACGATGTCATGGAAATATTATGTTATGATACAGTACCAACATCTATGCTTCTTAATATTATGAAATACTATATGACAATCATGACATTCATCTAAATTATTTTGTTACCTATTACCTTCGATACGCACGGGAAGATGGTCTAGTGATGAATAAAAGAAAAGCTCAACGTGGTACAATTTTTTTTGATGGAACAACGTGGTACAAATTAAAATGTAACAAAAGTTACAGCAAAGAAAATCATAACACTTTGAAGTTTTAAATTCTTGGGACAATTACACATAGTTGTTACTTTTAAAGCTTCTGTCAGACCAACTTGAAATAGAGATTTTATTTTGGTCTTCACTTATTGTACATAGTTTAAACTTATGAGAAAAACTTAACTAGCTAGTAAAACCACCATCTGCAGTTATAATCTGTCCGGTGATATATGAAGCAGCTGGAAGACAAAGAAAAGCAACCAATGCTGATATGTCTCTTGGTTGTGCCACACGACTGATAGGTGTTTGAGACATTACAACTTCCATGATCTTCGGAGCATCGGGGTGTTCCTATAATAATTTGTAGAAGAATATATAGAAGTAAATTATTACTGCTAAAAAATAAAATTGTTACTAGTATGTATAGAGATTAAGAAAAAGCATTTTTGTATTCGATTATATTGCCTTTTGGAAAATAGAACCGATATATTTAAGGAATCAAAATAAGTAACTTTTACATGGATAATGTAATTATTACTTTGAAAAGTATTTGACTTAAATTTTTAAGACAATTTTCTTTATGTATTTGTTAAACCAAGTTCTCGAGGTACTTATTAGCAGGACTCAACAAAGAATAGCACCATCACTATCGTGATTTCCATCAAAAGGCAAAATTATATTATTTTAATTTTAAAAATAAAATTTTGGATTGGTTTATTTGAGCTTATGTTGATTTATATACTAACATAAGCCATTTTAAAAGTGTTTGGATAATTTAATAAATATAGCTTATCAAAATTTCATTAGCTGCTTATGCTCTATTTTAATAAGCCCTAACTCTAAGCTTAACATATAGCTTGCATGGAGCTTATGCAAATATGCGACTCTTTGTGATTCAAGGGTAACATTTTTTTTTTCCGAAGCACATCTTTTATTTATATACGACTTCATTCGTCTTAAATTATAAGTTGTTTTGAAGACAAAATTTGTCCCAAATTATAAATCGTTTTACAATATCAATGAAACATTAAATGTCACTTTTCCTATTATATCCTCAACAATTTATTGTTCTCTTCTTTTAATTCTTTAATTTATCTGTTTTATACTCCCTCTGTCCCATAATAACTGAGTCATTTGCTAAAATATATTGTCCCAGAAAAATTGACTCATTTCACTTTTCAATACAATATTAATTACTTTTTTCTAATTATAACACTCATTAATACTACTTTCAGCACTCTCAATTCAATATATTCTACTTTGCATTTATGATAAAAAGGAATGCACCAATAGTTGATAAAGATACTCAAAACCATTTTTCTCTCTCTTTATCTTTACATTTTTTCTTAATAAATGCGAAATGAGTCAATGACTCAATTAAAATGGGACGGAGGAAGTACCATTAATGAAGGATAATTTTGTAAATGGAACGGAGGGAGTAGCATTAATGAAGAATAATTTTGTAAAATAACTTATAATTTTTCTTTGCAATACGACATTAATTACACATGTTAAAACGTCATATAATTTACAAAGGAGGAAGTATATATATATATATATAGCTTTGGTGTGAGCTCTAGTGCTATAAGCGTTAATGCTATAAGCATTTTTATAAGTTGTTTATCCAAACGGAACATAAATAGCATTAGTGTTTTTTATTTCAAAAGTAGCACAATTAACACACAATAAGTGTGTGTTGAACAGGGCCGTTCCGACAAAATCAGTCAGACATGCAGCCATGGTAAAATACGTAAATAAACACGTTTTAGTTTTATGATTTTAAGTAAGTAAACATTTTTTGTCAAAAACAAAAGTAAATAAACATATTTTAAAGTAAACAATTCACTTTACAACTCTATATACCCTTGCTAAAAAAAAAAAAAAACTCTATATACCCTTCCTCTGAAGAAAAAAAAACTATATGTGCCCTAGAAAAAAAAACCTTAAACATAAGAGAACTAATTAATTATAGGAAAATGCTAAGGAGTGTCCTTGGGACATTGGATAAAGGAACAAAAATAGAAATTTTGTGTTGGAAAGTGATAAAAAGTGGTCAAGTCAAGTTGTAAAAAGTTTACAAATTATTATTTCCAATATAAAGCTACTAATTTTGGTTACCTTAACCATTGTCCTGAGGACATTGATTAGCAAGATCCTTAATTATAACAACAAGAAAAATCATACCAAAATAGACTCCAAAAACGTGGTCATTACTGCCCCAGGTGCGACAACATTTGCACGAATATTATCCTTTCCGTATTCCAATGCTATGTTCTTGGTGCATTGATTTATGGCTCCTTTACATAGATCAATTTCATATGCAGAATGAGTCTCTTTTAATTTGTAAGCCTTATAATATACATGTATACTAGATTTAATAAAAGGATATACGAAAATAATAAAATATACCTTTAGAGGCTGCATAAATAGAACAAAGAGGAAGAGGTCTCAGACCTAAAATAGAAGACATGGATACAATGCTCCCGTATCCAGATTCTTTTAAAAGTGGATGTGCAAGTTGACACAAATGGTAACTAGATTCAAAGTTAATACCCATTGTTTTTGTCACATCTTCAGCAGTATATTCTAGCATTGTCTTAGGAGCGATTGTCCCGGCATTATTCACCTAACAGATCAAACATTTTTTTTAATAAAATGTATTATATCATTTCATTAATAATCAGATGTTCGATACAACGAGGTACAGTAAAATATGTGGTGAGACTAACTAATAGTACGACAACCCTAACAAGAGTGTGAACTACCTCATTTTCTTGTCGCCGATTAAACTCAACCTTAAAGTTTGTAAGCTATCAGCCATTTGAGAGTTGAGACTTGGCACTAATCGTATAAATAGGGGTCAAAAGATAAACCTTAATATTTTATTAAATTGTAATAAAATATTATATATCCTCTTTATTACTACCTTCATCCTTAAAGATAAAACTCTTGTCTTTTTCTTTATTCTTTTTTATAAGACCTCTTTCGAATTTTAAAGTACATTATTATTATTTTTTACCAATATAATTTTTGTAAACATTAACTAAATATCTTTGATAAAGGATAAACTTGTAAAACAATCATAATTGCTAACGAAATTAATCAACAACCAACCTTTTCAAGTCCTCTGGTTTTTGGTTCTTCAAAATAGTCATATATTTAAGGACAGAGATAGTAATATAAAATTCATTATGTTATTATAAATAGCAACGGACCATTTTTAGAAAATTCTTAGTAGACAAACTTTTAATTATTTTACTAGAATATTAGACAAACCCAAATCATGTTGGTAGATATCGAACAAATACAAGAATGCTTCCATTTTGAAACAATCTAATTCAAGATTATATTAAATAAAATGTTTTCTCCTTAAAATATTTTTCTCCATGTAATTAATATACTATCGTTTTTCATTTAGTCTTTTGTAAAAAAAATTGAAATGGTTCCACTTCCATTTGTATAAGTATTTTGATTTCATATTAGTCTGCTTAATTCTTTTAGTTTGTATGTACCTTTATATAGACGAATATTAGTTGTTAATTAGCACATTGTGTTAATAGTTATGGTTAAAAATCATTTTTCTCCATAAAAACTTGTTCAATTGACTATGTCGTCGATATTGTTAGGTTGAAATATTTCACTAAGGTTCAAATCGTCTATATTAGTTTCAAGTGGTGGTTGACACTTTCTCTAAAAAAATCATCTTGCAAATAAAAAGGGATGAAATATCTTTTTGAATCTCCTTCAGATGTTTATATATAGAATCATGTCATGCCTCAACGCAAACACTAGAGCTAGCAGTGTAATATGCTTGTTTTTTCCCCGTATATTATGCTTGTTTTTTTTCCGTATATTTATGTCCTTATCATATGCAACTAATTAAACATAAATAAAATGTCATAATGATTAAAATTTAAATTTAAAGGTGACAACAACACTACCCATCGATAAAAGGTGAATGGAGCTACCCATGTTGAATTGACGTACATCAATCAAAATAATTTATTTGTCTTCCACCATAGATGATTTCTATCGGTGCAAACTTAGTATGAGTAGTTTTATCCACCATTTGTAGATAGGTAAATAAGAATTTGCCAAATTTAAAATAGAAGAAAAATTGAAAAAATAAAATTAAACTAAAAATGGCAATTAAAAAAAAATTAAGGCATTCCTCTAAATAATGGAATCTTACTAGAATGTTGAGTTTTCCATCAAAGACCGAAGCAACGGTTTCCATCAACTTTTCACGTTGGTCACGAAATAATAAATCACAAGTTGACCCTGTCACACAAAATCCTTTGCCTTTCCACTCTTCCAAACATTTGTTAATATCATCTTGATTTCTTGCACATATATGCACACTTGCCCCAAATTCTGCTAATTCCTCCACAATTGCATGCCTGATTGATTATTCACCACAGAAACAAAACAAAATAAAATTAACATGATAAATAATTACATGTTCTCATTACAGATAAGATATTTGCATTAGAGAACTGACCCTATGCCTCGTGTTCCACCAGTCACTAGAGCAGTCATTCCATGAAGTGACCATTTTTGGTCTTTGAAATTCAACTTTGTGTCAACCATATTTCTATTTTGTATGAGTGGACTCTTCGAATGAAAGAATCAAAATATATATAATACTTGTGAATGGTTTGGTTGTGAATTTAAAAATAATTATTTATGTATATAATTTCCTACTTTGGAAATCAATTATGTCATTTTGTGATTCTTAAATGCTTAAGAGAATATGTTTATGCAAATTACGTACATCGAATGAATGGCCTAATAAAATGTCCATAAATAGATAGGATACAAGCTGGCAATAAGCAGATTGGAAAGAAGCTTAAACCAAAGTTGTATGGTAATGGTAAGTGGCAATTAAGGCAGTCTTTTCTTGGGCACTATAAAAAAATCAGTAAATATCATTAAAATATCTGAATATATTAAAAATTATAAAATCGTTTTATAGTGTGTGTTTCTTATTTAGTCAAAAAAGATGTGTCTATTTCTGTTAGTTTTATTTTTAGTTAAGTGCACAAATCTATTTATGAAATAAATGACCGGAAGAACATAAATCTAACTCAATAGAATAAAAAGGACAAGAAAAATATAATAAAATTTTAAAGATCTTCACATAATGATGTTGTTCTTATATTCTCACCCATTGCATCACTACAAGCGTCAAGAATACACATAAAAAATTGTGTTATTTTGTTGATCCTCTATTTGGTAATGACTTTGACCGACACAAAACTTTAATTGGACTAGTGACAATAAGATTACTTTTTCCCCACGCCTAACATCCTTTTTTAGATGCCTTCAATGGGCTAGTGAAATGTGACAAAATTGCATCTTTTATGGAAGACTCCGTCTTCCTAGGAAAAGAAAATTCCAGCCTTGTGGTCATATTACCTATAACTAAAACACACATCATGTAATACTTCATGGTTCCGATTTGGTACGAGGCCTAACCCAAGCTATGTTACAAGTGGCTGTTTGCACAAGGTCCACATGGACAATGATATGGACCTCACACAAGAGCACACGGGAATAATGAGCCATGGAGGAAATTCGGATCCTCCACTTCAGATCCAAGGCCATTCTTTCTTAATATTCTCACAATTGTCCCTTGAGCACTACAGTTGTCCCTCAAGGACAACTATCTAGGTTCATGGAAGAAAACCCTAAACGTACGGTATAAATACATAATTTACGTAGGGCCGACCTAACAAACTTAGAGGCCTAAAGCAATTTTTATGAGGCCTTTTACAATAAAAAATTCACATAAGTTTATGAAAATACATAAATAAAATTCCAAGACATTTGAAAGAAACATGGGTACAATACAAGGCAAAGTATAGTTTGGACCACCAAATACATTGCTCCAACTTACACCACCTCAATATAAGTCATTGATATATTATAAATTTATTCTAACGGTCCGGATATTATGATGAAAAAACTGTTACAAGGTGTTATTTTAGTGGTGTAAGTTTGGGCATTCTATTTGGTTGTGTAAACTAAATGGCACCACAATACAATGTCTATACAAACCAAAATAGACATTTGAAAAAAGTATGGTGTTATTTAACAATAAAATACGAACATCACATGTGACCAGGGCCGACCCAATAGGTTTAGAGGCCTAAAACAATAATTTTTGTTGTGGGTCTTTTACAATAAAACAAATTACATAAGTTTATGAAAATACATAAATAAAAGAGTATTACTTTTCCCACCCTGATGCCTTCTCACGCGCCCTTCGTTTTTTACCAAAATACCCTATGTTCGGATTATATAATCCGGACACTGTTAGGATTACATAATCCGAAATGATCAGAAAATCATGCTGCACCATGTCTTTTCTGAAACTTGGACTTGACCAGGGTGCAAGATGATTCTGAAAGTATAATCCGGACTATATATACGTTTTCCAAAATATGAAATCCGAACACCCAGTATTTGAACTGAGCGGGAAAAAGTGACGTTATTTTCCGGAAAATGAAATCCGAACGGTTTAGTTATATATACGTCCCCATAAATTAGCTGAAGCTCACCACCAAACACTTCCTACATATCTAGAAACACACCATTTAGGGAGAAAATAGGATGTGGAGCAGCAATCTGGCCATCAAGGGAGGTTAACATCATCATTTTCGTCTGAATGCAAAGGTAATGTGTATATAAACCTTCCCTCATTCGATTTTTAAGCGCTTTCCTTTTGATCACGTCATATGATCAGTACTAGACCATTACAGAAAATACAATTCGGACTGCATTCATGCATTTCGGATTTAGTAATCCGAACAACACCAGTATAGAAACTGTGCTCATTTTCTGACTCTGCTTTGGATTGTTTCCTGTTGATGCTCCTCCTCCTATTCCTCCTGTTGTACCTCTAGTTGTTGGTGTTTGTATTGATCAACGAGAACATTTTACCACTACACACAAGTTTGCAACACAAAATGATTTGTTGTAGTGGGTTCGAGAGAAAGCAAGGAAGATTGGTTTTTCCACTGTTATTGGTAAATCCAATCATGGTGGCAATGGAAGAAGCGCATTTGTTACTTTGATATGTGAAAGGGGAGGTTCATACACCGAGTACAAGAGAAAGACTCGGCGCGAGATAGCTGGTTCGGCTAATGCGTCTTCCATTTCTTGAGTTTATCGGTAACACCTCTACCATGAAAATGTTCTCTATTGCTTTTGCTTATATGATGTCTGAGAGGCAAGACAACGTTAATTGGGCTCTTGAGATGTGTCGTGAGTTGTTGCATTCCAAATATCTCTATCCCAAAGTAGTTGTCAATGATCGGGACAATGCTTTGATCATTGTTGTGGGAACCGTTTTCCCTGATGCTACTACTATGTTGTGCTCATATCACATTGGGCAAAATGTGAGAGCAAAGTGAAGGATCTTAAAGGCAACAATGGGGAAGAGATCAAGCTTGGTTCAGTGGTGAAGACTGTGATGGCTGCATAGATGGATATTGTGGATTCCAAAACGAAGGAAGCATATATTGATAATTGGAACCGGTTCAAAGTTGTATGCGGAAAATTTCCAAAGTTTTTGGAATATGTTGAAAAGACAATTTTGGATCCGGTTAAGGATAAGGTTGTGAGGTTTTGGGTCGACAAATCAATTCATATGAGGAATAATACAACAAACAGAGCTGAATCTGCACACGCTCGGCTGAGAAAATATATGAGTAGTAGTATGAGTGATTTAAGTACAAACTGGAAATTTGTTCATGACATGCTAGAGTTGCAACATACCGTAATACATGCTTTGTTTAAAACGAGCATTATCTTGCTTGAACATGGGTTCAAAGGAAAGGTGTTGTGGTCTAGGTTGTTCCGAAACATTTCAAGGGAAGCTTTGCATCATCTCGTAGAAGAGTATAATAAAGCACTTGAAATTGATACGGATAAATCAAGATGTGGTTGTTTGAGTTTGATCACTCACGGATTACCGTGTGCGTGTACGATTGCTTTGAAGATCAAGAACGGCACCTCCCCCGTTTGGATGAAATACACACTCACTAAAAGAGGTTGAGGTTCGAGTACGAGGTTGACCTGAAGCTTCATAATGTACACATCTCTCTATTGCCAGAATGAGATATTCTTTAGGTATTTTTTTGAAAAGTTGTGTTACTTTAGGTTCTGCCTAGGATTTGTGTTTCTATTTTCTGTACTGGAGCAATTCGGATTATATAATCCGGACTATATAGTTGTATTCCAGATTATATAATCCGAAAGGATAGCATTTACGCCCCGTGCAAGTGCATTTAAGACTCATGCAAATGGTGTATCGGGAAGTTCTGAATTTTGTAATCCGGAATGTGCATATGCATTCCAAATTATAAAATCAGAACCGTGTCAGTGCTCAGAATAGAATGCATGTTTTTGCCTATTTTCCACCAACAACCAAAATGACAGTTTTTTTACACATTGTAGGCCCAATTCAAGGACGCCAATTACAACATGAAGGTGTATATGAATGACAACCATTTTATGGCAGTGGATTTGAAGGATGGTTGTCTGATTCTTCCCACTTGCCCTCTATGGAGATGACACTCTCGAGAGGATGCACAAAGCTAGCCTGATAGATTTGTCAGTCGGATGACAGACTATAATGAGCTATGTCGGACGGCGGGTGAAGAGGTGATAGGAGATGAGGAAGAATTGTACATTGTTGAAAATCTTGATCCCGATGAGAGGGTTGGTCCTAGTCCTGGTGTGAAGGTTGAAGTGGATGATATTCCCATTGATCTTTTGGCACCATAGATTAAATGTATATCATTAGGTGAAATGTGTAATGATATAAATTCAACTCTTTTTTCGTATATATATATATATAATCATTTTTTGATATAATTTAAAGTAATTGTCTTTTATACATACATAAATACATATATATATATATATATATATATATATATATATATAATTATTTATTGAAAAACACTGA
>Ga0315913_1002707_pt1 | contig 21000 bp, 17 predicted proteins | sample MpolsnodulesMG_FD_207736 | JGI IMG/M metagenome (GOLD analysis project Ga0315913, IMG submission 207736) | Medicago polymorpha root nodule microbial communities from Los Angeles, California, United States - small nodules | ecosystem: Host-associated > Plants > Roots > Nodule | place: USA... | reverse complement strand
TGATTAAGGTGCGGAGGGAGGAAAGAGAGAAAATAGTAATATGTCAGTCATCAGATTGATACTATGTGTGGTGATACCACCATAATGATATAGATTTATAATGACAAGTTCAAGCACAGTAACACGATGTCATTGACAATTCACGTCACCATTCAGGCCATGCTTATTGAAACAAGTTCAAGCATGCCATAACATATTAGACATAAATTTATATGCAGTACATTGCAACATAGGATCCAGAGTATCTATTGCTAAAAACAGGTGTCCCAATAGTCATTAAGAACCCATCACACTTTAAAGAAGCACGTGTTCATTCATTAGAGATTATGAAAATTTCTTACCCTCATTTTCATCGGCTTGAACATGGTTTTCATTATCAATGACAGTAAATGATATGTTCCCTAACCATAATACTGCAGCAAGCATAGCAAATACAGTCTCTTGGTCTTCTTTACTGATGTGGACAACATCAAGAGCTTCCTGGAAATAGTTAATAGTGTGAAAAGGTTCATATTTATTTCAAACTTCAAAGTCAATAAATCAATCAAACCATTGATAAGAACAATAATTAAAGCCTCTATAGAGCCAAATCATCTTTAAACGACAAAAAAAGTGTACCATGACCATGCGAAATTCTTCTGCATCGTTAACACCAGTAATTGAATAACAATTGCTCTGCTTCAAATATTTATAATCTTCTGCATTTTGTAGGTTGAGCTTCTCTGAAACAAGAAATCAAACATTCAATGAAACAGTAAATCAATAAAACATGAATAAAGAACATTAAATGTTACAGACAAGACAAATACAAATATACCATGCTTATCTGAGGTTATATTCCGGTTGAAGTTGTGGGATTTTAAATAAAAGGAGAGAAAATAATAAGAGCTTTGATATTATTGATAATAACTTGATATTGACTTGATAGTGGTTTTGATACAAAAGACTAATTACTAATCCATATTTATAGGGATAGACTCAATCATCAATAGGGAAATCAAGAAACAAATAACAGTAATAATAATATTAAGGGATATGAAAACTAATCCTAACAGATAATCTAAGACGTGCTAAAATTGAGAACTGATCCTAGGAGCTAAACCAAGATATTATAGCATGTATTAGATTATCAATCCTATTATAGCAAATTAATATTGAAGTGTGTTCACAAAAAAAAAAAAAAATTACTATCGAAGTGTAACTGCATGGATATTTTTTTAAAAAATAAAATACTGTCTTTTTGTTGAAATTGATTCCTTTTTGTTACTGTTTGAAGCAACTTTTTCTGAAAATCACACGGCATCTCACCAAGAATCAACGGTATTCCCCAACAAACAGAGATTGTACTGTTTAATTCAGAATTAGTAGGATCCTAAACTAGCAATCACTGCCACTCATACCATTCCATTTAAGTTAACAACTCAATTAGTCTCTCAGTAATACCATCTCTCAATCTAGGTGATGGTTCTCATACCAAGTCCTTAGAAGCTCGAGTAGAAGCGTGACTAGCGAATTATAGACCAACTATGTCTTGCATCTATTTGATTCCACAACGTTATCAACTAATCCAGTTAGAAGAGTGTAAATGCTAAATCCATGAGATGATTTTCTCCGGAACCCTTCTTTGCTTAAGGCTTACTCTTCTAACCACCTTCACCTTTTCTTCTTGATAACCCCAATTGTAAATCGAAGGAATCCTCAAAGGTCTAATCCTTTCTTCGGACAACATCACAGTAGAACTCAGAATTAAACTCACGACTTGTTGCAGACTAGTAGAGCCAGCATCACTACATGTTGGTTATTTAAAGCTCCAGATCATAACTGTTCATCAGAGCATGGTAATTTACTTCGGATAGATCGTTTTTGGGTCATTGATGTGCACTTGGTGTGTCGTACAGTGGACTATTGGGTCGGTTTTTCTGAAAGACGCTCTGATCTGCCTGCTATTTCCACATCATTCCATTTATGCCACAGTTATCATGCTAAACTGCCAAGCAATAGCCTACTTGGAACAGTTTGATATCCCATACTGGAAGAAAATAACAGGATAGAGGCCTACTACACCTACCAAATACAGCTTCTATGGGAATCACCTTCTATGGGAATCACAGTATCCTGTTAGTCAGAATCACCACCCAGATAAGATCATCCTCACACTGCCACAAGTGGAAATAAGGCCTTATTAGATTTTCTATCTCGTGAAGAGTTTAATTTGTATACATCGCCAGTCTGAAAAGTTTTACACCGTCACAATCACAACCAGCCATATGTACGACTTAGTAATTATGATTAAAGTCAAAGGCATATGAATTAAATCCTTTAACTAAATATATGCTACCAAGTTCTATCATCAAACGCAAGCATTTTTATTTTTATTATTCCTAAAGTTTGCAGCATTATAATCAATCCAACTATTTCACTTTTTGCACAATATATGAATGAATTTCTGTTTTACAAAACCAGTAAGCTGTTATACTAGAATATATGAAATGTCTCTAATATCTTTGATATTATGTTAGATTATCTTAGTATATCTCCTAGAATCAGTTTTTAATCTTAGAGTATCTTAGATTATCTCATAGGGTTAGTTTCCATATTACCTAATTATTATCAAAATTTGATTCCAAATTTATTTATTTATTAAAGATTTGGAGTCTTGTATATTCCTATCAATAGAGGTTGGTGTTTAGTCTATTGCATCATGTTACTATCAAATTATTTACAATCATATTTCACCATAATTATATTTCTTCTTATTCTTATCCTTCTTATATCAATACAAATAAAAACAAAATATATACAACAATAAATAGATTATATTCTCCCTAAATTGGAGATACGTTTCAACGCTCCCCCTCTAGCTAGGGCATACAAATCATATACACCAAGTTTGTTATAAATGAACCGAGTTTGAGAACCTCGAAGAGACTTCATTAGAATATCTACAAGTTGGTCACTACAGTTGATAGACTCGGCAATTTCCTTAGAGAGAACCTTTTCTAGAAAATTACTGTACCATCTCAAGATGGGCAAATAATTTACAAAGTTTTCCGGCACGTCCGAGAACAATCCATTATAAATACAAGGTTTACAATTTGTATTATTGGAGACTATACAACTAAGGAAAGTAATTATATGACAGCTAAACAAAAAAAAACAATTTGTATAACACCAAATAGATTATTTCTTTTTGAGTAGGAAATAGTTTCCAACAACCATTGACAAGATAAAGACTTAAGAAATATTCACAATATGCAACAAAGTATTGCAGAAATGATAGTCGGGTACAAGCCAGTAATTACCTCGAAGAGATGGTGGTGCACCGGCACATAGCTGATAAAATATATGATATGACCTTTCCCCTTCATTGCATTGAACTACTCTAGACTGTCAGATACCAAACAACATTAGTGTCTACGGATGTAATGTAGATAAAACCTTGAAAATTTAGCTCAGAAAAATGTATAATTACCTTTTCAAGCAAAACTGTTGATGGCAGGCCAGGAGCATCACATGAATTCAACACATAGATACAAACATTTAACATTATAATTAGTTAGAAACTTTCTGAGAGAGCAAAGGTACATTGGTTTCAAGTTTCAACCATTAAACAGCAGAAAAACCTACATGTTTGAATATTAGCACCAGAAATTTTTCCAGTTTCGCTGAAGTGTATCTCAATGAGCTTTCCCTGTCACACATTCAACCAAATTATGAGAACTTCCAGAATTGAAGAATATATGATAATAGTTTTATTGTTTTAACATAGATAGAGAAACTCAAAATATGAAATCCACAAGAATAGCCATTTCAAGAATTGATATGACCGGTAAGGAATCTTACAAAACGACTTGAGTTGTCATTTCTCAAAGTTTTTGCATTACCAAAGGCTTCAAGTATTGGATTAGTCTTTAATATCTCATACTCTATTCCACTTCCACCTCCAAGAGCAGCCAAGTATTGCATTGCTATCTTTGCTGTCTCTGTCTTCCCAGCTCCACTCTCACCACTGAATTTGTAGATCATAACTATTATTATATGCCTCAATTCAAACACAATACACATCTAAGGGGAAAACAAGGATAAGAACAACCAAGAAAAAGTTTCACAGTAATGACAAAATCTGCATACAGTACAATGAAGCCTCTATATCCATCAACATGTCAACCAGGTAAGAAAGAATGAGGTCATCATTATGTTATGTTTGTCCCTATCCCAATAAATTCTACAATTTGAATAAATATTTTCAAGGCAAGAAATGTAAGCAACCTACGATCTGACTAAGTCTCAAAAATGATAATGTTCAGTTAATTCTACGGAAAACAAGTATAGACAAGAATAAATTCAATACTTGTTATAGTTCACAATTTGAGAGCAGCTTATAGAAATTAAATTTAGTACAATCTCTCATGACTAGCTACTCATTAAAGGTGAATTCAACAAAAATAACTGACCTTATAATTATAGACTGATTAACTTCATCTGAAAAACAAAACAAGAGCTGGTGTAAGTTCTTGCTTAAAACGAATGGAAGAAGTCTTAACTGTTATTCTTAAACTCCATCCATATATGTTCATACGAGGATATAAAAAGTTACCTCGTATCATTTCTCGGATGGCTGTGTCTGTAATTGCATATACATGAGGGCTTTCTGTTGCTTTACGCTTGTAGGCTTCAATATAATTGTTACCATACAGAGGAACTTTCTTGAAAGGATTTACAGCAACCAAAACAGGCCCCGCTTTTGTCTGATTTTCACAGTTACACAGATAACGGTAAGAGTTATGATCAGATAAAGTGTTGTGAAAAAATTCGAAGAGACATTAAAGCTTACATAGATCATATTTTGATTGTATCTATACTGTAGATCGTATAAAACTGACGGTTCATTTAAATAACTAAGTTGCATGAGGTCATCCACTCCATCAAGAATATCAGGATTTGCCGATACCAAACTGTCTTGTTTCACTTTCAAAACCTATAACAAATCCCAAAGAAGGTGAGGCTGTGCGGTTAATAAAGCTAAAAACTAAGAACACCACCCTAGAGAAATATTCATAACTTATTTATGTTACCTTCCCATCCGTCAATGAAATAACAGATTCCGTTCCAGAAGTTTTTATTATATTTGCCAGCTCCCAATTCCCATTTGGAAGTTGAAACCAAGACTGAAGTTTCTGAAATAGTTAACATCAAAAGTAAGGGAAAGTCAACAATATTCAAATTTAAGGCAATCAACAAATGATTAATAACTCAAACAAGCTCATCAAACTATTTTCTTGAATTGCTAACATGGCATTCCCTGTTTTGAATCTTTTACAAAATTTGATTCATAGAAACGGTAGAATTGCTTACAATTGCATGACATTCCCCACACACCACGAAATCATTAATTAAAAAGATAGAAATAACAACAGTAAAGAAGTTTTTGTTTGGCAATAGAATAGTGACAGACAACAAATGGTAGCAAATCTCTAAATTGACATGAATTACTCTTTATCAAGACAAGACATTCTCAACAGTCAGTAGAAAGGATATATGAAACTGAGTCAATAAAAATAAAAAATATCAAAGAAAATCAATAATCATCGACTTCAATTTTCAAACCACCACATAAGGATATATGTCAAAAACAATACTTGATTAAAGTGATAGCAGAAGACAAACAAGACAATGGCCATCCCCAATCATAATTGCTTCCAAACTTTATGTATCTCAGAAATTGAAATAAATGTTTTATTTCCATGGACAGCTTCTTCCATGGAAGTTGAAATATAACTTGGATACATGTTTCCATCAGAATTTGGGAGTCATAAGCACAGGTTTCTGTCTTCATGATGCATCAGGGGGTTTTATCAAAGCCTACACCATTTGGTTTGCTCCAAAGGTTTGTTAAAGAAAGCGAGGCCATGGGTCCTTGGCTAGCCATCCAGTGTGACTGTGACTTACGAAACACAAATGTCATTTTTTGAGCTGGACTATCAAATGGTAGTCCAGGCTATCAATGAACTTTTATGAAATGGTTTCAGGGGATTCCGCCAATTCTCTTGATTGTGGGATATCATTGAGAAATCCATGTTATAAAAAGATTTCATGTTATAAATCTCTCTCTGATGCCTTCTTCTAATCCTAAAATTGTTTCTTAATCTTAAATAGTTGTACACGTGAAGTATTTCAGTCTGTACTCTGTATGAAGAATCTCTTGTTAAACAAACTAACATCAAATTTCAATAAGATATGAAGTTCCTCTACTGCTGCTAGACAACACTTACGCTCATGACTTTGGAATCAGTGATGGTATATGTGTACTATAGAACAGATCAGTCATGAGTATTCTGAAGCTCTGGGGTTTATTTGGAAGAGATCATATAAAAATTGAAGACAATATACTTAAGCTACAACAAACACATATAAAATTAAAAATTTGAGCTTTAAACTTCCAATTAAAAAAAATGGAAAAAAGCATCCAATTCTAGAGCATCCTTCAAGGAAAATCAGCATATTTAAAAACCGAGAATAAGATTAAATTAAATTGATTTGAAGCTAAAAGTACCTTCTTTGAAACATAAGGTGTTGTATCACTCCACCTAGATTCCCTAGAAGACACTGAAACTGATTGGAAGGGGAGAGGAACAGATTCCAAGCCTTCATCAACAATAGATTCCCTGTCTTCTAATAATACAGGTTTTCCACTATACGCAATGTCCTCATTGAAAAGACCCATGCTACCGGCACGATCTTGAGCTTCTTCAGAAAGATCATCATTTTCAGGACTACTTGATCCAGCTAAACCACCGCTTCTCAATTTAGCGTCTCCCCGGGTTTCCATTACATCACGGATCAGATTACCGTTAACCTTAAAACCAGGAGGCAAAGATTTGATAGGCTGGAGAGCAGGAAGAATCTTGGATCCCACAGACATTTTTCCTTAAATAACTCTGCCACAACAACACAACCAAAAATGGTTACTAACAAAACATAGATATTTAAAAAAAACAAAGAGAATCCATTTTCAACCAAAAGTTCCTATCAAACAAGGTCCCAATGAAAGACTTAATCAGTTAAACATAATGGAGGGGACCATAGGTCCATAGCTCTAAGATACAGACTCTACTATCTAGTGGCGTGGTTTCTTCCTTAAAAAAGTTTCCATTGACAAGTGCAACTCTAACCTCATCTTCATTCCTAACATGTAAAAACTCAATAAGACAAAGGCTACTCACTCCCACTGAGTCGCCAACACATACTTAAATAAACGGATTTCACTTGGGTGACTTTGGTGTATTTACAAGATGGATGAATGATTAAAATAGATCATTTAGATGAGAGAGAATGATTGGTTAGGAGAGAGAGATAGGAACAAAGACACCAAAAGCGATGACACCCAAGTGAAACCAGTATGGAAACCCAGCGAACCCGGGTTCCCATGCAAACCACTAGGTTGTAACAATAGAGATTGAGCCTAATCAAATAAATACACATATGGAGAGGGGCCCGAGATCGAACCCAGAATCCCACATAAAATGTCCTCACAACCAAATGAAACTACTAGAGTACTGTAACATCAGAGACTGAGCCTAATCTTAGGGACCAATCCAAAACATCACCTTCAAGTTAACCAAACCTAAATCCACTCCGATCTAACATGAAATTATACATAAACATCAAACATAATTCAAAGATGAAATCACCAAAACACATCAAAAAAAAAAAAGTAAAACAACTTCAAAAACAGATCCTCCAATTTCCAATAACATCTATTACTGAAAGAAAAAAAAATCAAAATGTGTTACTTTAGTTCAGTTCATCTGCCTAAGTTATAAAAAAACAAAGCAGAACAAAAAGAAAATGAAGGTTGAAAAAAAAACCAAGATTCTCCTCGGATTGAAGTTGAAGTGGAAGTTTAGAGAATCAGGTACATGAGTGATGAAACTGTGGAGAAAACAGAAAGAAGATGATGATGATGATGATGGTGATGTAGCAGAAGTGAGTGAAAGCGATCAAAGAAAAACAGAGACAATGGTAAAGAAAAGTATCTGACAAACACAAAAGAGATGTTTGGTTTTTGGTTTTTGGTTTCCGAGAAAGTTGAAAAAATATTTGCCAACGCCTGCTATGTTCTGTTTCAAGACAAGAACAACCACCTTTTTCTTTTTTAATTTAATTAATTACTATTTAAATCATAATCAATGGATATAAATTCATAATCATAAAATAGATACTACTTTTTTTTATTAAGGGAATAATGATAAAAATAAAATATGATACTATTTGAAAATAGAATTTCCTTGGACTAATAAAGCATGTGTGGGTAAAAATTTGACTAACTTTTTTATTTAAGAGGTAAAATTTTTAGTAGCTTAAATTTTAAGATTTATCCGATCATGCATTGGTCGTTGTCGTTTAAATAAGTATACTATGATGTTGATATGTTCAAACAAATAATAGAAGTAATAAATTATGATGTTGATATGCTCAAATTTTTTTTAAAAAAAAAAAGTCGTTACATAATATTACTTTTATATTCTATTTTTTTACAAACAATTGTGGATTTTATTATTTTACTATTCATATAAATTTTTAAATATAAATTGTATTATTGAAAATAAATAAAAACATAAAAATATTGGATTTTATATTTTTTCCAACTGATTTTTGAAACGTTTTACGGTTGAGACATACATACGTTATAGATACGAGTTTGATGTTTTTTTCTTTGACAAAAGATACGAGTTTGATGTTGTGTCGCTCAACTAATAATAATTAGAGATTTTAGGAGTTAAAAACTTAATGCACCAGCACCGTCCTACATTAAACGACAACAAACATTACAAATTAAGCAAGCCAAGGAGGCTAATAAATTAATATTGGTCATGAAATCTATCATTATACCACTTTAATCAATAATTTGATACCTACTATGTTGCTTAGACAGTTAGACTATATCAAACTATATATAGTACTAGTTGTTTAGACTCGATTTCCTTACATATTTTGGTAGGACTTTCTTCCTTCCCATCAAAATTACTATGTTGTTTTTTTGTCAAAAAGAATACCCTATTTTGATCTAAATGCTTGTAATTTCGTGAAAAATATATATAAACCATTTTAGAATTTAATTGTTGTGTATTGTCAATATAAAAAAATTGAAATGCAGATCTAAACGTATTTTATCACATAGTTAATTGTGAATGTGTTGTAGAAATTAACAAATTTGTTTTGATTTGGCTAAGGTCTGACCCAGTATATATTTCAAGTCGCGCTTTAAAAATGACCCAGAGTATAATATGGACCGGACAGGAACAATAATCTCTAGAAGCACTATCGACTCTCTAGTCTAGATTTGAGACCATCTTCCTCCAATCTACTCGCAGTCGTCCCTTGAGGACTATAGTTGTTCCTCCTGGACAGTTGGCTAGGTAAACCCTAAATCTACACTATAAGTATTAACTCATGAATATTGGTCAGGTATGATCACTTTAGCCTAAAATACCTATTATTACATGATGCTTAGTGCCTTGACTATCGAAGTGCGTGCAACTAAACTATCCTCATTCACTTGAAGAATATGGAGGTTGTTGGCGGAAGAACCCTACTTAAAGTCTATTTAAACCAATCAATAAAGGATCTCAGGTCCAGTAGGATCAATGTCTGCTTCACTAGGGACTTTTCCTCATAACAAGCATCTTTGTTCTTTTTAAAAAACAGATCTCATGGTTAACACATGTCTCCGTTCAACATCTGTTCACATCAACCCTCTCCCGCACAACGATTTGAGGGATGGAACAACCGCCTCTTCCTCTCCCCTCGAATCAATAAAACCCTGATAGTAGGACAATACTCTAACCACGTCTCTCAATTCCGACTCCAGCCGGAACACCCTCGATACCTTTGCCAGACATTTGTCTGATGATCTCGCTTCTACCACCACTCTGTCCAGCTTCTACAACAAACCACTTGGCGAATCTTGTAGTGAATCATGTCGTCCAACTGCTACTTCGGTCGAATCTTATCGTTCTAGTCTAGAATGGAGGGCGTGTTACTAACGACCTCCTATGCAACATGTTCACGACATTCAAAGCCAATTAGAACTCATGGCGTCCTAAGGCAAACACCTGGTTGTCGTGGAAATAGGCCAAGTCTAGATCCATCTAATGAGGAACTTTAACAACGGTGGAATCATCCCTAACCTCGCCCATATGGTGAGTTGCTCAACTATCTATACCCCAATCAGGTTTACAGTCCACGTCTCGATTCACCGGAATGATGGAGATCGGCGACTCAAGAGATCACCAACCAAATCCACGAGAATGAGAGAAAATTGGGCGACAGAGACGTGAAGGGGGAATTAAGAGCGGCTCCCCAAATCCACCCCTGTGACGTCTAGGCAGACACATTAAGAGCGGCTCGCCCATCGTCGTTGTCACCTTTCCTCATCCATGTGACAAAGTGACTATGATGAAGAACCCGTCTCGAGGAATGTTTTTATGAGGAGAATCAATGATTATCCCATGTCGAAGGACCTTCAGAAAATGTTGGCCTTATAACCCTACACCTGGACTTTCGACCCCGACAACCATCTATCTTTTAGAGGTTTGCACATATCGTGAAATGTAAGATGTTTGTGTTGACACTTCAGAAACAAGCCACGACTTGGTTCAAAATCTTGAGGGCTAGATCTATTGACTTGTGGACCAAACTTGGTAGGAAGTTCACAGCTCATTTCACTACTTCCAGGAAGCAACTCAAGTCTGTAGACATCCTCAAAGTTATCCGCCATGGGAAGGTGGAATCACTCCGTAGTTACATCGAAAGATTCAACCAAGAGCCAGGGGAGATGATAAAATGAAAATTTTCGTGCCATGGAAATGACTAAGAATGAGAACCGAATTCACAAGAGAAAGAGTAAAAAACAATTATTACGAGAGAAATATAACAAGTTAAATTTATTCGAAAGATAAAATGTGTGCAAGAAAATATGAATTTATTAGTATATTAAAATCAGAGTATAATAGGAAAAAAAAAAAGCTCAAAAAATCCACTTTCTTAATTTGGTGTTACTATTCTAGAACGACACTTAAAAGAGAATGGAGGAAGTAATATATTAAAATTGATGTCCCTAAATTACCTTGGGCAGACTTTTAATGTCACTAATTTGGTGGAATCGATTTGCTATTATACCTTTAAACAAATTTTCATTGGAAAAGATAAGAGTTTGTATTATGTTTGTTATATTGTTGATGTAATTGAAAAAGATTATAAGAATTTTTGTTTTGAAAGAGAAAAATATAAGAATTATTTGTTACAGTTTGAATTAATAAACATCTTCTATAACAACATATAAAGATAATGGGGGATTTTGAGCTGGATTTTTATTATTCTAACCAGCGTTCAGATGGTCACTTCGTGTCTTTATGTCAACTTTTTTTATTATGCTAACAGGGGTAAATTATAGACATTTTTTTAATTTAGATTTTGATTAAAAATATATTTAACTCTGTGTGTGTTGTAATTGGGCTTTAAGCCCACATGAATGTGTGATATGGGCTTTTTACCCATATGTGCGTGGTATAAATAAAGACTACTACTTTTTTCACCATATTTATTTCTTGTGTGCCCTATCTTTTTTTTTTCCAAAAATGTTCATGGGGTTTTGGATTCTATAACCCGAACACAACACAGTTAGAATCCAAAATATGCTTATATATAAGCAGCAATCGTAATCCCTCACATTTCAACTGTTGCAAATTTTGCTTTTAAAAACAAAAAAGTAAAAAATGATAAACCCTGTCAAATAGAATAAAAAATAATATAAAATTACCACAAAAAGTTTTAAAAATCATATAAAACAAATGCAAATTTTTTCGAATTTTTATGAGAACGTGAATAATAAAAATAAAATAAAAAAGGATCTAAATGATGGAATTTTAAATTTTGATCCTTGATTTTTTTTTTCTTTTGATTTTCTGAGAATTTTTCGGAACAATCTGATCAAGTATTCAGAAAACCAGATTTTCAACTAGGACATGGCGGGAACAACTAACAATGGCCTAAAATTAGGGTTAGGATGATTAGTATGGTTCTTCAACTAACTATCTATGTTACAAACATGCTCGGTCTTTGTGCTAATTAGATTCATATTATATAATCCGAATTGTTTTCCCCTGAATTATTGGCACAAGAGGGTTGTTCAAATTTTATAATCCAAAAAAAACACACCCTACTTAGGGGGTGGTCGGATTGTATAATCTGAATCGGTGAAAACTCATTTTTCCATCCCAAAAGGGGAAAACTCATTTGAGATTATAGAATCTGAAAACCCCAATGACATTTTTGAAAGAAAAAAAAAAGACGCGCTAGAAATGGACAAGGTGAGAAAAGTATTAGTCATAAGTAAAGGGAATGTATCCCTAATAGGTAGTAAGTGTGTGGTGCATGACAATAGAATTTTGTGACGCACAATGAAGCTGAAAAGAGAGAACAGAGAGCGTGAAGAGCAAAAAGGAAGATTTTGGTTTCGGTGACAAAAGTGTGTTCAACAAATGATCTTCGTTTCTGCCGAAATTTGAGTATGCTATTTTTGTTATCAATTTAGTTATTTAGATAATTTATCTAACTAGTTTTGTCTTCTCTTTGTGTCTGTTTGGGATACATATTTTGGGTTTGTTCTCTTGTTAAAATTACCATAGCTGGTAATGATTTGATGTTTTGTCAGTTCCTAGAGATTTAGGAAGACATTGATTATAACCATTATTTTGATAGGTGAATTTTTTGCCCAACTTATGAGAAATTTTTAGAATGTCGTTGTCTAACTGGACTATTGATGATGTGTTTCAATGGACCTTATCGAAAGCGGTGTGAAATGCATTTATACATAAAAGGTGATTTAGAAATAATCACACACATTTCAAGCAAATTTATTATTCTGACAATTTTTCTTAATACTTGTGTATTTTGTTATGAGTACGTATCTTAAGGGACGAAGAAAGTATATGTTTGTTGTCCTTATAGTATGAGCGAATCTAGGTTTTAATCCCTAGAAAAAAATTCTTTTGTTTTACTTATAATATTACATTCTTATCGTTTTAGTATCCTCATTTTAACATGTCTAATAAAAAAGCTACCATGATTTGCATGTGCTCACTGGACAACAGTCACATGTGCTTTTAAAATTGACTTGGTGTTTGTCCAATTAGCAGAGGCATGTCATATTGAAGGGACTAATACTCATATTCACTTATATTATATGGATAAAAAAACATATATAACTCGAAAGTAAACTACCATGAAAACCGTTGAAAATATTTTGTTTATCAATGTTAGAATCACACCAATGAAAAGAAACAAACAAGACAAAAAAAATTAAGAAATTTGTTGAATACATGTTTTATTTTGTTTATAAAAAGAGGTAAAACAACTAAAAATGCCACTTTTATTCAAACATTAATGAAAATGATTTAAAAAATGCAATTAGGAACTCTTAACAATACATTTTATATCTAGTGATTACTATTACAAGTGGAGTGGTTCCACTGATTGACATTCACGTTAGTAGGAGAATGATCAAGGACTTGGTGATTCGGCTGGGATGAATTGGCACCTGCAACTCGATCATCATGGATGATGACATCACCATACATCTGATAAACTTTTTCAGCATTGGAAATACCTCTATTGACAGAGGCCACCCTATAAAACTTGGGCTTAAGAAGAAGATTCACAGTAACCAGAACAACACTCGAAGCTGTGACCTTCCCTCTAACTTCCCCACCAAACACTTGACCATGAATACCAGATAGGTAAATTGAAAAACAAGAACAATCAGGGTCGGTGATAAACTTAGAAGGAACAAGATCACAATTGGGACTGATGTAAGTACCAGAGAGATATCATTTGGACGGGTCCTTGGAAAGTGATTGGACGGACATATGTCATCGGGTTGTGAATGTCAATGTTAGAGACAAGACCGACACCTCTAAGCACTGAGATGTCAGCTTGATGACGCCAAGCCATCTTGATGATGGAATCGATGACATCTTTTCCAGCATGGATTTCAATGAAAATGGGTTTCATAAAAGTATTAGGGTATTCCATGATCTCAACATGTGGTTTGGGTTTGTTTTTGGAGCCCTTGGTTCTGCCCTTAGACCTCTTGGAGGAGGGTGGGGTCCAGGGGCGGTTTCACCGTCCGACGACCCCGGGCGGTCGCCCAGACTCGATCAATAATTTTTTATGATAAAATATCATAGCCTCATTTTCTTTATCATAGTCATTTTCTCTGTAGGGATTCTTTTCATGATTCTCAGACCATTCAAGAAATTCTTAATACTTACCAATCTGCTTCTGGTCAACTTATTAATTTGGACAAATCTGAAATCTCTTTTAGTCGAAATGTACCTGATGATCATAAAATTTTGTTCCAAGGTTGGATGCAAATTAAGGTTGTTGAATGTCATTCAAAGTATCTAGGGCTGCCTGCTTTTGTTGGTAGGTCTAAGAAACAAGTTTTCAATTTTGTCCAAGATAGGGTGTGGAAGAAGCTGAAAGGTTGGAAAGAAAAATTTCTATCAACTACTGGAAGAGAAGTTTTGATCAAATCAGTGGTTCAAGCTATTCCTACGTATGTGATGAGTTGTTTTTTACTTCCGATTGGTTTATGTGAGCATATTGAAAGTATGATTAGTAAGCTCTGGTGGGGTAACAGACAAGGTGAACGTAAAATCCATTGGATTAAATGGGAGACATTATGTAAGGAAAAAAGAAAGGTGGAATATGCTTTTGAACATTTCATGAGTTTAACCTTGAAATGTTGTCTAAACAAGGTTGGCGTATTATGCACAACGACGACTTATTGATCTCACAATGTTTGAAAGCAAGGTATTTTCCTAGAAGCAATTTTCTGAAAGCTTCAACTAGTTACTGTCCAAGTTATACATGGAGAAGTATTTTGCTAGTACGAGTGGATGTTATTGAGAAAACTGGTATTTGGAGAGTAGGAGGCGGTCGTCTAATTAATGTATGGAAAGATAATTGACTTCCTTATTAAAATGGACACAAGATTTGGTCCCCCAAACCCCCTAATTGTGATATTATGTTTGTTTCAGATCTCATTCACCATGATATTCAATATTGGAATGCTCCTTTAATTAATGAATTTTTTCTCCCTTTTGAGGCTCAACAAATCCTCCAATTGTCAATTTCTTTCTCTCAATTGTAAGATAAATTTTTGTGGGGTGCTTCACGGTCAGCTACTTTTTCTGTAAAGAGTTCATACCATTTCTTAAAGGCAAGGCGTGAAGCAGATGGCTCACATAGCTCAATGCAGGACAATAATCACCAAGTGTGGAAAAAATTATGGAAAAATAAAAAGTATTCCAAAACACGTCCACTTTTTTTGGAGGATTCTACATGAAAAACTACTAGTAAAAATGATATGTTTAAAAGAGGAATAAGTAGCGATCCACTGTGTGTTCTTTGTGGGGAATATAATGAGACAATTTCACACCTCTTTATGGAGTGTCATTGGTCAAAGCAGATATGGTTTACTTCCTTTTTAGGTGTGGTATTTAATTCGCATGATTCCAGATATGTTCCTTTTCATAAATGGTTAGAGGAAAATATTATTGATGTCGATGAGGATATTATAGTCCATGTTCCGGCCTTGTGTTATGAGATATGGTGTGCTAGAAATAAAAAATGTTTTGAGGGGACTGATGTTGATTTGGCTGCCACTATTGAAAAGGCACAAAGATCTATTGTGAATTTTAAGAGTGCTAGTAAGGTGTTGGTGGAGACACTAAGTGGAGGTCCAATTTTACCAATATCTGATGTTCATTGGACACCTCCTTTTAATGGTTTTTATCAGCTTAATGTTGACGCAGCGGGTCCGATAGAGGGTGATAAGTGAGGTATTGGTGTTGTGGTGAGAGATAATGAATGTGTTGTTGTTGGTGCTAGTTCTTCGCAAGTATTTTCATTACCAGATTCAGAGGTTGCAGAAGCCTTTACTATGCGGAAGGGTTTGAAATTTGCAATAGACATCTCTTTTCTGAATCTTATAGCAGAATCAGATGCTTCTAATGTGGTTTTAGCGTTGAATGCTCACCAACAATCTTCCAACTATGTTGGCTCTATTATTCGAGATTGTATTAGTTTTAAGGGTAGTTTTCGTAGTTTAATTTTTTTTGCATATTAGGCGTGAAGCCAACCAAGCTGCTCATTATTTAGCTAAATATGCTCTTAAGAATTTAGATTGCATATGGGTCGAAGAAACCCGCCTTATATTTCTGCAGTCTTGACATTTGATTTATTGTTAGACATTCGTTAATGAAATTGTCTTTAACGTCAAAAAAAAAAAACAAAGTATATATACAACGGAATTCAAAAGAAAAATATGTATAGACGGAAACATTTGTCTTTCCGCTAGTTATTAAATAAATACAGTAGTGATAAACTAAAAGTGATTATATGAGAAAGGATTTAGCAATAAATTTCTATTAGATTCTAGGGTGAAATACTTTTTTTGGTCCTTATAAATATTTCAAATTTTTGTTTTAGTGCCATTAAAATTTTTCTTCGACTTTTAGCGCAAAAAAAATTCCACCCACACTTTTAGTCCCTACATTTAAGTCAGGTCATGCGTAGCCTTCATATTTTTTATTGACATTTTGCAGGAATTTTTAGTATATTATAAGAATGTTTCTCATTTTTTTCTTCAACAAAGTATAAATTTTTACCAACAAAAAACAAAGTATAAATTTTTAAGCACCAAAAATATAAAACTTCGTATTTAATTCATGTTTTTATTGAAAAAGATTTTTATAATATTCTAAACGTTACTGCACAAAAAAAATTAGAAATTTTGAATGATACACATGAGTTTACCTAAATGTAGGGACCAAAAGTGGTGATGTAAAATTTTTGAAGGATTGAAAGTCGAAGAATTTTTTTTAAGGGATGAAAACAAAAAGTTAAAATATTTGTATGAACAAAAAAAATAATTTAACCCTAGATTCTAATTTTGAATTGTTAATCATTGAAATCTTTCACATAGTTGTTACCAAAGTCCTAGCGTGTTAGATTCTAACTTTGAATTGTCAATTTGGCATTAATCATTGAATTCTTTTACTGAGCTATTATCAATGTCCTAGTGTGTTATAATCCTAATCTCTAGGTGTTGAACCTTTTCATCTCAAAAGGAGTCTAACTTATAGGTTCAAATTGGCTCAACAAATGATACATATATACATTAAATCACATGATGGCTCAAAAAGACTCTAGGTACCATGCACTTTGCCTTAGTGTGTACATGATATAACTAATCAACAAATAGAGAAAAATTGTAAGTTTTATAAATGATAGTTACTTATTGTTGAACTTCTAGACAAGCTTCTACCTTCTTATGAACTTCAAAAACATGAGAATTCATTAATAATAAACAAGTGGATGAATTGCATAAAAGACACACATGGCCTAACTTAAAAACTAAAAATCATCTGAAAATAGGAGATACAATAAAGGATAACTACTAGGCTACACAAGGTGCCCAAATTACATGTAATCGCCTGATGGAGCATTCACCAGATCTAGCATAAATGACTTATGATCCTCCCCACATATTCTTTTTTCAAACTTAGCCAAATTTGTGTCATAAATTGTTCTTTTATAATTCACCGTCACATCACCTGCTCAAGTTGGAACTTGTTTGTAACAACCCAAAATTTTTGAGACATTAATTTATATAATTCTTGCGAAAATGGTGCATATTTTTTTTTAATAAAATTTTTTACACATTTTTTTTTAATCATAATAATAACTTAAAACTCCCTCGCTTCAAAGTAAAAAAAAAAAAAAGTTTCTCTTTGAACTTTCTAAATAATAAATTAGTACTGTTTTAAATCAAAATATATAATTCTTAAAAACAAGGCCCTTAGCCTTTCACTACTCAAAGACACACCTTAACTGGTCATAACTTTGGACGCTTGTGAGAACTCTCGCTAAGGCGCACCAAATGTCCACATCTCTTGAAGCCTCCAATTGTAAGTCGTTATTATTATCTGATTTTCAAATACGGAAAAAGGGTCAACTCCCAAACAACAACAAATATACAAATTATACACATATTTAACATGTATTTCAAGGCAAGCAAATAGTACAAATATTAATATAAACTACACAAAATGTCAACACCCAAAACACCAGTGGACTCGACAAATGCACGAAACCCTAAAAATTGACCTATATGCAACACAAATGATTCGGATATCACCTCCCTTATAGGGCAACAAAAAGTTCTTCGTAGATATTTGTGGGCCTCAACCAATTATGAACACTCCACCATGGCTCCAACCAATTATGGACACCAGATATCCCATGGGTCCCTACCAATTATGGGCACCAAAAGAAAACAGTGAGCCTCAACCAATTATGAGCACTCAAAAGAAAACGACAATCCCCAACCAATTATAGGCACTCAAGACTTCGGGTCCCAAGACTTCTTAATATTATATGCAACTATACCATCGACCCGTGCTAACGCACGGGTCATATAGAAGGTAATATTTGACGATAATAGGTAACAAAATTGTTTAGATGAATGTCATGATTGTCATATAGTAGTATTTCATAATATTAAGAAGCATAGACGTTGGTATTGTACCATAACATAATATTTGCATGACATCTTCCTTGGTACCGTAACGTAACATAATAGGTTAAGTATAGCGAGACGGGTTAACATTTATAAGTAAGAGATTAAGTTAAGTATAGCGAGACGGGTTAACAGTTATTCCTTTCCAAAAAAAAAATAGCATATAATTAGGAACATGATTTTATTTTACTTTACACAAACATTAAATGCAAAAGTGTGGAGGAAAAAATTAGCTTAAAATTACGTTAAGTATAGCGAGTCAGGTTAACATTTGTAAGTAAGAGATATAGCGACACGGGTTAACGGTTATTCCTTTCTAAAAAATTGCATCTAATTAGGAACATAATTTTATTTTACTTTAGATAAACATTAATTGCAAAAGTGTGGAGGAAAAAATTAGGTTAAAATTAGGTTAAGTATAGCGAGACGGGTTAACATTTATATAAGTAAGAAAGTGTGGAGAGAATAATTAGGTTAAAATGAGGTTAAGTATAACGAGACGGGTTAACGGTTATCAGTAAGAGATATAGCGAGACGGGTTAACGGTTATACTTTTCCAAAAAAATAGCATCTAATTAGGAACATTATTTTATTTTATTTTAATTTAGATAAACATTAAATGCAAAAGTGTGGAGGGAAAAATTAGGTCAAAATTAGGTTAAGTATAGCGTGACGGGTTAACATCTCTTATTACTTAAAGTTAACCCGTAAGCAATATTTTGCCCTAAATTTACCCTAAATTCTCTACTTAATTTTACTATAATAATCCTATTTAATTTAAATAAACAAAATGTTAATTGTTAACAAATCCCTCCATCAAAATAAACAAATCACTCCTATTTTTTATGACAAATAAAACAAACCTATCCTCCATCAAAATAAACAAATCACTCCTATTTTTTATGAAAAACAAAACAAACCTATTTTTTATTAGATTAAAAACAAAATAAAATTGTCTCCTATTTTTTTATCAAACCTAAACTAAACTAATGACCCCATTTTTTATGAAAAACAAAACAAACCTATTTTTTATTAAAAACAAAAGAAAATCGTCCCTTAATTTTTTATGAAACCTAAACTAAACTAATTACCCTATTTTTTATGAAAAACAAAACAAACCTATTTTTTTTATTAAAAACAGAAGAAAATCGTCCCCATATTTTTATGAAACCTAAACTAAACTAATTACCCTTTTTTTTTTTTTATCAAAAACAAAACATACCTATTTTTTTTATTAAAAACAAAAGAAATTCGTCCCCTATTTTTTGTGAAAAACAAAACAAACCTATTTTTTATTAAAAACAAAACAAAATCGTCCTACAACATATTCACCTAAACTAGATATCAATATCGTTTCCATCGTTCTTTTCTAAACAAAATTGTTTCCAAACTAAATATCAAAATCGTTTCCAACCATATTCACCATGGCCGACAGAAACATTGAAACTCTTTTGTCCTATCACTGCCTCATTGGTAAACATTTGATCACATATTGCCCTAGATTTACCCTAATTTCTCTGCTTAATTTTACTATATTAATCATATTTAATTTAAACAAAATATTAATTGTTATGGAAATCTCCTATTGTTATGCAGAGCAAAATAAACAGATCGCTTCTATTGCTATGCAAAGCAAAATATCTCTTACTCTTAAACGTAATCACTCATGCCTATCAAAACAATTGCTACTCTCATGGCAATTTACGTGCTTTTTTCCTCAAAATCGTTTCCATCTCTTCCGTTGCCTTTTATTTCCCCTAGACTGTTTTCCTAAGTTCTTAATCTCCATGAACTCTGAATCGCTCCAGAAAAAGTTTTGGCTTTCTCTCAATCTCTCCAAAAACAAGTGATCTCCCTCAATCTTTCTCTTAATCCTTTTCGTTTAACTTGAAATCTCTTAATCAAATTTTTCTCTAAATCTCACTGCTCACTCAATCATTGAACTCGAATCTCTGAAACAGGATTCCCCAATCGTCGTAGACTGCCGACAACGACCATCCCTAATGTCGCCTTCCTTTCATCCGTCGTGACTGGTTTCAAATTGAGTTTTTGTATGTATCATTTTTTTTTTGTTTTTGAAGTGTTTGTTAGCTTAAAGCTTTTAAATAGATGAATATTTGATTTTAAATTTCCATTTTCGAATTTTTTGTTGTTATAATGAAATAAAATTTTCAATTTCTTCTCTCTGACTCTCTCTCTCTCATTGCGAATAGCTCTAGCCCACCAGAGCGTTTTCCCTCATATTCCAGTGCAATCGGTGTACGCATTGTCTTGCTTATGATATCATCCGAGAGAGTTCTCCAGAAATAGCAGAACAATGGTTCGTATATCCATCTCTTTTACTTTGATTA
>Ga0315913_1002706_pt1 | contig 21015 bp, 14 predicted proteins | sample MpolsnodulesMG_FD_207736 | JGI IMG/M metagenome (GOLD analysis project Ga0315913, IMG submission 207736) | Medicago polymorpha root nodule microbial communities from Los Angeles, California, United States - small nodules | ecosystem: Host-associated > Plants > Roots > Nodule | place: USA... | reverse complement strand
TTTATCCTACCTTGTTTTAAGTGTAACACCCCACAAAGTGTAACACTCAAGACTATCACATAATATCATCAAATCTGTTTGCATGTTAAAGATGCCAACGATAAAATAGTACATGTAAGTCCAAGATATTGCAAGCATTACTAGATGAATTACTATTAATCATTAATCAGTAATCAACAATTTAAAAATGAATCAAACATTAAAATTAACATTAACTTTTTCAAAAAAGTCAGTTTTTTGACTGCACCATAGAAACTTTTATAATAAAGATAAAGATAAAGATAGAGATAGAGATGATTTTGATTGGGCCAACTCAGCATGGCTAGTGTTACCCACCTTTTATTGATGGGTAAACAAGAATTTGCCTAAATTAAAAAAGTATAAACTACATTTTTTTTAATCCGTTTCCTTAAAAAAATAAATATATAAATCCTCGTAACCTAAAGTTACTATAAAAACAAATCCTCGTAACTTAATGAGCAAGGCAGGGCCAACCGTAGGAGAATATAAAGCTAACTTTTGGAGCAATCGCTATAACTACAACGACACTGCCTTGGTATTGGAATCAATCAGCCATGTCTACGACTCCGTCGCCGGTGTTCTTCTGCGATGATCTCCTCACTGAGATCCTTTCATTACTTTCTGTGAAATCTCTTCTTCGATTCAGATGTGTAAGTAAGTCTTGGAACACTCTAATTTCTGATCCCTTTTTTGTCAAATTCCATCTCAACAGATCAAAATCACAAAATCAACACCTCACACTAGTCACTTGTCACGTCAAATATATCAAAGTAGTCACTCGTAAGATTATTGATGAAATTAATTTCAGTATCATTCCATATCCTATATCTTGTTTACTCGATAACCTATCGTTTACCCTTGTTGCTGATCCTCACTCTCTATTGCACCAAAAAGATTGGGCTGATATAGTTGGTTCTTGTAATGGATTGATTTGTTTGACTGGTTATCATCCCATTAGTGCTTCATGTTACGAATACTGGCTCCGTTTATGGAACCCATCCACTAGGAAAATATCTCAAACAATTGGGTCTTTTCGTGATGTACAAGGTTTCTTCTTCAATTTTGGTTGTGATAATTCCACTGGCACTTTTAAAGTGGTTGCGTCACGTTACAATCATGATCATTTGACATGTGATGTGAGAGTTTTCAGTTTAGCTGATAATGTTTGGAGAAATATTGAAAGTTTCCCGGTTGTTCCTCTCTGTGTGAATTATCAAGGATTTGGGTCTGACGTGTTTCTTAATGGCACTCTTAATTGGTTAGCTATTCAAAATGACGTCCCAATCACTCGGTATATTGTGGAGGATATTACTGTTGAGCAGATTGTTATTGTTTCACTTGATTTGGGGACTGAGACATACAATCAATATCGGTTGCCTCAGGGTGTTGATGAGGTGCCGCCTATAGAGCCATCTGTTAGTGTGTTGTGGGACTGCCTTTGTTTTTCTTATTCTTATAAGATGACCAATTTTATTATATGGCAGATGAAGGAATTTGGCGTTGACGAGTCTTGGACTCAATTTCTTAAAATTAGTTATCATGATCTTCAATCAAAATATGACTTTAGATTTCCACTTCTCACTCCATTGTTTCTTTCTAAGGATGGTGATACACTCATATTGAGGAATGATAAAGAAAGGGAAGCAATTATCTATAATTGGAGGGATCAAAGAGTGGAGCGAACAGGAATTATTGTGCGTAAAACTAGTATTGATTATGGAACTAAAAATTCTTTTATTGAAAGTACTTTAATTTTGGAATTGGCCAAGGGTTATGTTGAAAGCTTAATTTCGATTTGTTGAAAGTAAGTTACTTTTTATTGTTTACTTTTTTCAATTTATGTAAATTCATATATGGTGTTTTCATATTAATACATTGTGTGAATATTTGTTTATATGATTGCTTAGGTTGATTGTATTCTTGAAAGACTCGTATATATTAACTATTGTTAAGGAGTCAACAATTCTCATGGATTTGATGATTTGTTTTTGTTTTTATGTTATTATAGCCAAAAGGTGTGGCGTTTTTCAGACATCTACAACCAGCCTGCCTCATCCTGGCCTTAAGTATATGAACTAGAAGATGATTCTCATTCAAGGACATTCAATCTACTTTTTTTAAAACAAAACTAGTAGTCCACTTTAGATTATGTAGTAAGAACAATAGGTCAAATGGAGGATAGTTAAATCACTAGAGGCAGAATAAGACCTAGAAAAACTGTAGAAGAAACTATTAATAAAAGTTTAACTTTCATTGTGATATTTTTGTTGTGAATTGAACAATCGAACTCTCCCATGTTATGTCACATATAAAAACCATTGTTTATTAATTATTATTAGCTCTCTCATGACATATCTTCTATCTGTACCTGCTACTAGTATTGTATCTATACTTATGCATCCTAGCTGAATTGTCAGACAAAGATGCTTCCCCACTTTGGTTGTCATATCCTGCTTAGTGTTTACAACAGTTCAGTTGGACAGAGGACTGATATGTATTTGATTGAAATTTATGGGATCGGTTTGATGTATGATTGGATGTATCTATAAGGGTAGAGATACGCAACGCGAGTATGTGCTGTTACAGAAAATAGCTTTGAGGAGAGTAGGGATAACAGAAAATTGTGTTGAAGCTTGGGTTGTTATTCTTGGCTGAGAGCCTGAGAGATTAACATACATTAATTTCATTTACCCCAAAATTTTGTTACAATTATGAGTCCATTTGTCTGGTTGCATTGAGCGTATATTTGTAAATTGTATCTCTTTTGATACTTTTGGGTGATGAAGCTTTGGAATGAGTAGTTAAGTAACTGGTTTCCAAACACTCGATATGTTTAGAATCCGATTATCTGTGTATATTTGCAGCATAAAGTGCCTTCACAAATTTATATATTAGATTTGATATTGTTCTTGGTCTGATTAGATATACACCCTATCTTGTACATTAAGGCAGATTTTGTTTGAAGCATTGATTCATATTTTTATAGTTGCACGTGTTTCACTGACCTTTATGTGGAAGAGCGCCTTACGAATTGTTAAGATGATATGACTAAATTTCCATTATCACTTTTTAACCCGTCTCGATAATTTTAATTTCCTAACATACATTTTGGTTATTTTATTTGCTTCCTAGGTTGCCGGTGGAAGAAATTATCCAGAATAACTTCATGTTTCATTCATGGAGGAGGAAAAGAATAAGATGTTGGAGATATTACACAAGATAGAAGGTGAAAGGAAAATCGAAAAGCAAGATCAATTGTTCTGATTTTGATTACATTTATTCATAAAGGGCTAATCCTCCTGCCTAAATAGTTAATATATGTATTTTTTTTTTTGAAGTTACAATGAAATAATTAGATCTTGTAACTTTCAGACTACAAACATATCCCTCTTACATGTGAAAGGTTCACGTTAGAATTTGCATAGAGTTTGTTAAAAGAGGAACTTAAATGGCCAAACCAATCACTTGAGTATTAATTTTATTAATATTAATTACTTTGGGTCACATATTGTAATATTTTTTTTGAATAATTTTACGACAAATTGATTTACTAAAGAATTAATCAATCTTGCAAATATATTTAATATTCATTTTTGTATTATTTAATATTATGAAAACTAACTAGTCTTAAAAAGACCTCTAATTTGTTGCTGATAGCTTTTGCTGTGACTCATTTCAAATATTGCTTTAGGCCTATAAATTTGTTGGATCCGGCCCTAAAGAACGAACCTTTATCAATTGTTGTAAAAAAATGTAAATTTTACAATAAAAAGATTTTGGAGTTTTGGTTGGAAACCATGAGGGATCCTTTCAATTGTTAAAGCCCTTTTGATTAGTATTGAACTTTGTTGGCAAACTTTTATATTTTTTAGACTCTCCTCGTGTTATTCAGTAGGTGGCCCTTGGTACGGATAGATTCATTCCACCACTATTAATCAAACCTACAGGTGAAAATTCAAGATTATCTACAAAAGATTGACATGTTACCTTGTTGCATAGTCTACAAAAGATTGACATGTTACAGAAGATTATCTACAGAAGAAAACTATTGTGCTGATATTCTAATTAAACTGGGAGCTAACAACTTAGATCCTTTGATTATTGTTCATGATCCCATATCTAGAGAGAAAGAGAGAGTGAGAGAGAAGAAGAATGGCAGGAGGTAAGGAGGTGGAAACGACACAACAACACCACTGGGAGGGCTGATGTAAGATCACAAGGTGTACCAAAGAATGCCGGACATAATGGGTAACTGAGAATTGGTGACTTTTTCTTTTCCGATTGTCCTGACAATTTTGGAGCTACGGGGATGTACCGAGTTTTCCAAAACTCTGGAAACATTCAAGAAGTTATTATTCCGGCGCCAAAGAGAAAAGCCTTGCATCCATAAAAATACAAAGAGTATTGCAAAAAAGGTTATATGGTCCATCTCTTTCACACAATAGATGAAGAAACAAATTTATATAGGTCTGGTCTCCTAGAAATTTATGGTCTACCAAAATGAATATGTACTGTACCGAAAGTAGGGCAAGACTATTGAGTCAAAGCAGTTAATTGAAAGAGGAAAGAAGAAAAGTGAAAGAGAACAGAATAAGTATTTGGGAAGAGGGAAAAAATGAAGAGGTTGAGGGACTATTTAGCTATTTCAAAAAAAAATAATTAGGGGCTATGTAGCTATTACAAACAACTTATCGTTTTCCAATACATGTTAGCAGCGTGTCTGACGACCAAACTCGGATGGACTTATTTAATAGCTGTAAATCAAGTTAAGGACTATTTATCTATTTAATGAAAATTGCGGAGCAAGTTGATCTATGAAAATGATGAAAATAATTCAGGGACTATCAAGTTTATTCGTTCTGAAAAAATAAGGTGGAGACAAGATACAAACGAGCTCAATGTTTGTGCTGATACATTTCCGATTATATAATATGAATTTGTTCCGATATATCATCTGTTCATTATTTTTTATGTATATGAAAGAATGAATATACAAAATAAAAAGGGTTTGAAGCATTTTGTCATTCAAGATGTCCTCATTGTAAGAGGGGTTTGTTGTAGTCTAGCTGCTAGAAAATGTGATTCTTTTCATTTCATTGTAAGGGAAAATGTGCTAAAAAATAAAAAACAGATATATACATTTAGCCTATGATGGGAGAAGGATCGGTCCTTCATGCCAACATGTAATAAAAAACAGAACAATTGATCTTGATTATGGATTTTCCCTTCATGCAGATAGCAGTTACAGCACATGTAGTCGTTACTAATTTATTAATGTGAAAACAACATATATGAATTTACATGTTCAAACAAGTGAACCAAGGCAGAGGAACTTACTTTCACATTTCAACAAATCGAAATTAAGCTTTCAACAAAACCCTTGGCATAGTTCCAACATAAACTACTTCTAGTTCCATCATCAATACTAGTTTTATGCACAGTGACTCTTGTTCGCTCCACTCTATTATCTCTCCAATTATAGAGAATTGCCTCCCTCTCAAGACTACTACGCAATACCAGTGTATCACCATCCTTTGAAAGAAACAATGGCAAGAATCGAAGATGATACTTCAGCGTATCATCCCTAAAGTCATGGTTCAACTGAAGATCATGATAACTAATTTTAAGAAATTGAGTCCAAGACTCTTGAACCCCAAATTCCTTCATCTGCCATATAATAAAATCGGTTTTCTTATAACAATAAGAAAAACAAAGGCAGTCCCTCAACACACCAACAGTTGGCTCCTCAGCCGGCACCTCATCAAAACCCAGAGGCAACCGATATTGGTTGTATGACTCAGTCCCTAAATCAAGTGAAACAATAACAATCTGCTCAACAGTAATATCCTCCACCGCCAGATCACCATACCAAGTGATTGGGATGTCATTGTGAACAGCCAACCAGTTAAGAGTGCCATTAAGAACCACATCAGTATGCCCAAATCCTTGATAATCCAAACGAAGAGGAACAGCCGGGAAACTTTCAATATTTCTCCAAACATTATCACGTAAACTGAAAACTCTCACCTCGCTTGTCAAATGATCATGAATGTAACGTGACGCAACTACTTTAAAAGTTCCGGTGGAATTATCACAACCACAATTGAAGACGAAACTACGAAGATCACGAAAACAACCAATTTTTGGAGATATTTTCCTAGTGGCTGGGTTCCATAAACGGAGCCAGTACTCATAACATTCAGTATCAGCGGAATCATAAATGAAACGATAGCCAGTCAAACAGATCAGCCCATTGCAGAAACCAGCTATACCAGAGCAGTCTTTTTCATTCAACATAGAGTGACGATCAGCAACAACGGTAAATGATGGGTTATCGAGTAAACAAGGTATAGGATATGGAATGATACTGTAATCAATCTCAGCTTCATCGTCACTACCATAAGGGGAATTTCCCTTGATAATTTTTAGGTGATGAGTTATTAGTGTGAAGTATTGATTTTGTGATTTTGATTTCATGAGATGGAATTTCGCAAAATTGGGATCGGAAATGAGATTGTTCCAAGGATTACTTACACATTTGAATCGAAGAAGTGATTTTACAGGAAGTAATGAAAGTATCTCGGAGAGGAGATCGTCGGAGAAGAACGCCGGCGACGGACGAGTTGACATGGCTGATTGTTTCCGATAACAAAGTAGCTTCGCCGGATTGCTCACAAATATATTAAATAGTTCAACGGTAGAAAACCAGTTTACAGTTTGGGTATATTTTAAATAGGTTAAATCAGTTTTAGAAAAGTTTCTAGCTCAACTTGCACTAAATTCTTTGGCTGGATGATCGAGCCAGCACTTCCATAAGTTTATAATGGCTTTGTCATTTCTCCTATTAACTAGAAAAGAGAGAAAAAAAAATCAGTTTTAGAAAAGATTTATCAAAAGAAAAAGAATAAAGCTGAAGAAAATATTTACTATGTTTTTTAAAATATATTAAGTATTTTTTTTTTGTCTTGAAAAAAAGATTAATTAAGTTATCAAAACCATAAGTAAAGAAAATTATAGATATAAACTTAAGAATTTATTTTATAATTGTGTTACTAGTGTGAAATATCCGCTGATTATTGTCAATGACTGATCTTCGTCGAATAATTTATTGTCCATCTACGATATGGACTCCCCTCATCATTGCATTTATTTCGTTTACAAAGCTCGAACTCGAGACATTGCTTAAGGTATCCGAGTTCAGATTCATTCGGTATGCAAGTTGTGTTGTTCAAAACTGATTCCAAAATTTATACGATGTGCTCGCCACCACAATCACTCCTACTAGGGAGTGGTGTATGTTAGGAAACAGACAAATAGGGTGGCTCATAGCATTATCATTTGTGATTTGTAATATATGTAATTTTTCTATTTCATAGATGGATAGAAAGGTAATGATAACAACACTCTCTTTAATGCTCACTAATTTATTGACTTAAATCAATCTGGGTCATATACTTTGGAAATGGGGCCAGATAAAGTGATAAATCTCACATTGATTTTATCCAATAAAAAAGTGAATGTTTAAACGAGGGTCATTAGTACTCCTCTTGATAGAAATGATGATATATTGGAAAGTGTGGTAACCTTTCCATTCCTCTCTTTGGTAGAGGAAATATATGATGCAGTGAACTCATCGGGTGGTAAAAAGAGTTTAGGGTCAGATTGGTACATGTGTGATAATCTTTGAGAAGACCTAAGATTAGGTGAGTTAGACATATCTAGGTTATATGTTTAGGAGGTTTGGTTTTGATGAAAAATAGAGACGTTGAATGAGAGCTTGTGTGTTTTCAAATTTGTTGTTGGTATTGGTTAATGTAAACCCAACCGAGGAGGTTGTTATTAGTAGGGCTTAAATAAGGAGATCCATTGGCTCCTTTTTTATTCCTTTTGTTAGGAGAGGGGTTATGATCTTTAGTGATGAGTAGGGGTGTGCGTGGGTGGGTTTGAGTTGGATTTGGCCAAACCCAAAATCAAACTAAATAGGATACTCCGGTTTGGGTGAGGTAAAATAACCATCTGTTATACTATTGGGTGGGTTTGGGCAAACCCACTAATTTTTGGGTTGGGTTGGATTGGGTAATGGGTTACCCAACTTATTTTTCTATTTTTTAATATTAAATAACTAAATGAAAAGTCCTCATAATTTTATTTTAAAATAGTACTCTATCACTTAATTTTCTTAAAAAAAATGTTTAACTTATTTTACTATAATTTTATGCATCATAGAATATCAAATAATAAACTTCATCATAAAATACTTACAACAAATTAAAGTTGCATGACATAAAATTGCATTAGTATCGAAATAACCAAAAAGTGCGTGGGGGTGGAGGGTCAGGCTTGGTCGTGGCGGAGGAGACTTAGGGCGTGGGAAGAGGAGGCGGTGGGGGAACTAACCTTATTATTACAAAATGTGTCTTTGCAGGTTGATTCAACTGATACTTGGTGTTGGAAGCTAGAAACATCTCATATATTTTCTGTCCGAAGTGCTTATACAGCTCTAACGTCTGAATCGATAGCTGCTCCTATGGTGGCAGTGACGACTCCATGGCACGCACAAGCCCCCCTTAAGGTCGTCTTGTTTGCGTGGCGTATGTTCCGGGAAAGACTGCCGACGAAGGATAATCTCCTTCACCGTGGTGTGATTACTTCTGACTCTCGGTTGTGCCTTGCTGGTTGTAATTCTGTCGAAACTACCAGTCATCTATTTCTGCATTGTCCTACGTTTGGCTCGGTGTGGCACTACTTATTGCGGTGGTTGGGTCTCTCGACGGCCCTTCCTCTTGGAGTGATTGACCATTTTAATCAATTCTCCTCAGATAATGGTACCGTGAAGGGTCGTCGGGCTATACTGCAGGTTATCTGGTTAGCAACTACGTGGGAAATTTGGAAAGAACGAAATAACTGGTTATTTAATGGCAAGCAAATATCAATTCTTCAGGTGGTTGACAAAATAAAGTCACTCGCTTTCATGTGGTTGAAGGAGAAACACCCTACGCTCCCCTTCAATTTACATGCATGGTGGCTTAGCCCATTCACCATTTTAGGCATCGGTTGAATGTTGTTTTTGTATCTGTTTTCACTATTTTGTGCTTGTAAATATTGGTCGGATACTGTTGGTTCCACCCTGGTATTCCTTGTGCTAGGGGGTTCTTTTGATGTGGTAATATAATTAATTTTAGCCTCTTCAAAAAAAAAACCAAAAAGTGCGACATATTAATTTGTAACTCTAATATGTTTTGATTTTCAATATATATGGTACAATGTGTATGTTTTGGAAGTATAACTTTCTTCTACCCTATGAAAACAAAGATAAAAAATATTAACATTATTGGACAAGTGAGTTTTTTGGATTTGGGTCTGGTTTTACCCGAAACCCATTTATTTTTATGGGTTTTCCATTTTTAGAAAGAATACCCACCCAATTACCCAACCCAACCTATTTTTTTTGAGTTGGGTGGATTTGACCGGATTTTTTGGGTTGACCCAACCCATGAACACCCTGGTGATGAGTGCAATGGAGTTGCGTTATTTTAAAGGATTCCGAATAGCTAATTCTGAGGTTATTGTCTCTTGAAATATGAGTACGACACTTTATTCACTGGGGAAACTACTTGTCTATGAAGGTGATCCTTAGATGGTTTAAGTTAATATTTGCTTTAAAGGTGAATTTTACAAAAAGTAGGATGTTTGGAATCAAAGTGGCAAGTAATTTCATGGAGGCATCGACGTCTTTCTTGGGGCAATCTCCCTTTTATCTACCTTGTCCTACCGATGCAAGTAAATCAAATAAAGGCTTCAACTTGGAGTTCAATGTTAGAAACGGAAAATTGGATGCTAACCTCTCTGAAAATTAAGTATAAGTGTCTTGGGGGGTATATTGGTGCTAATTAATGTCACATTGGGAGTTATCCCGTCTTTCCTCAAAATGCTAAATTTTGTGTTGAGTAAAATGGAAAGGATGCAACATATATTTTAGTGGGGGGAGGGGTGGCGGGAGAGACGATAAATTGTTGGGTAAAGTAGAAGGATGCTTGTAAGCCAAAATCAAATGGGGGGCTTAGGGTAAGATATCTAAGTCTTTTCAATCGAGATGTTGATGAGTCCTCGTCATATCATGTATTAAGGGGCTTTATCGAGTTTTCTTGCTACTTTATTCTTAGTTTTTATAGGTTTTTAGAGTGAGTTACTCATGGTTTTTCAAGAAAAGTCAGTCTTGTATAGAAAATAGTCTTTGTAAGTCATTTTACTTCTCTAACCAGACGCCTCTGTAGGTGTCATTGTGTTTCTGGTATTTTTCGACAGATTGATCCAATTAGACGACGCTTGGTAGAAGTTACAAAGGTATTTAGCCTTGTTACAATGAAGAATTGAAGATCATACTATACTTGGAGAAATTGTGTCCCAAGTCACAAGACGTATAAACGGTTGCAATATTTAGGAACTGAAGAATTGAGAACCACAAAGAGGATTTCACTTTGTCCCTATGTGTTACGCACACAAGGCCATGCACGAGGCTCGTGGAAGGTGAAAATTATCCTGAGCTTATGTGAACATGCGCGAGGCAGACAACACCATGTGCGAGGCACGCAAAAGACCAATCATAGGATGACATCACATTAATTAATGATACGCGTGAGGCGTATGGATCCATGCACGACTTGCAACTTTTCTATATAGCGCTAGTTTCACCTAGAAGCTAGGGATCCAAATTTTGACGGCTCTGAGGTGTAAGGTGTGATCCATCAACCCTAAGGTGACATTATTGAAGGGTTGGAAACAAAGTGGAAGATCTACACCATTGCCAGTGTATCTTTCTCTTATCTTTTGAATTATGTTGTTTGTTACCATTATCATGTGTAACTAAACTCTTATAGATTATAATTATGTTGTTTGTTACCATTATTATGTGTAACTAAACTCTTATAGATTATGATTGAATGAGGAAACTTTACTGTGTATGTGGAAACACACGATCTTTGAGTCATTTTCTTAATGCAATTCAAACTATGTTTACTTGTTTTTTATGCTTTTGAAATTTTGATCAATTATGAATCGATTGTAGGTTATACCTCGCGATTAATACTAGGTTTTCTAACCGTACCTAGATATATTATTTGCTAAGGTAGTTCAGCTAGACAAATTCGATTAATTAGTATGCCTTTTTTTAACGGCCTTCTTCATCCTTGTTTTCCTTTATTCTGGGAGGATTCTCCTCTTCGCAACATTTTTCCGGTGACCTCAGTTTTCTCTGATCTTTCCGTTTTTCTTGGTTCCATGGCGGCGGTGAACCCACCGGCATCTGGGAAATCCTTTGCACAAGCCCTCTCTGGCTCGGTTTCAGGTGATTCATTTCTTACTCAGCTTCCTCCGAAGGTGATTGTGGGTGATTCAGTTCGGGTGAAGATCTCTCAAGCATCGTATGAATCTGGTCTTGCAGCTTGTCAGTGTAATCTACATGGACGCTTAACCCTTCACAAAGGAGATTCACCCTTAACAACTCAAGCCCTAAAGGTAAAACTCAGCATTCTCTGGCCTAATTTGAACAATTGGAACTTAATTCCTCTAGGCAAAGGATTCTTTGAGTTTAATTTCGGTACAATTGAGGATATGCGACAAGTTTGGGCCCTTGGTGTTGTTAATCTCAAACCAGGATTTATGCGCTTTTCATGTTGGACAAAAGATTTTATCCCTAAGGCTCAGGCACAAACACATGCCCAAGTGTGGGTTAGGCTCATGCATCTTCCACAGGAATATTGGGGAAAGCAAACTATTTTTGAGATTGCCTCAGGTTTGGGATCACCACTTACAATTGATGAGGCTACACGGAATAGGAGATTTGGTCTCTTTGCTAGGGTCCTCATTGATGTTTATCTGGCCAGCAAGATGTTTGAATCTGTTATCATTGAAAGAGAAGGCCATGCTCTCTCTATTGTGGTTCAGTATGAGAAATATCCACTGTACTGTGCTCATTGCAGGAATTTGGGGCATAGCATACATTCCTGCTCTAAAATGAATCATGAGGCACCTGCTAAAATTTCTAAAAAAGCTCACAATGTGAACACCAAAGCTCAGTCTAAAGCTCATATGAATAACAAGCAGGTTGAGGAAGCTATTGTTCACAACATTGCTCAATCTGGCAATGAGGCAGTTGGTAAAAAGTCTGCCAAAAATCAAGCTCAATCTAACAATATGGATCCTTTGAATAACTCTGACACTGTTGTGGAAGGTGGTGAGGACCTATTTGTTAAAGTGACCAAAAAGACTGATAATACTAGTCTTGCAAGCTCTGCGATTGTGACAAACCAGAAGGTTGGGAATCCAACAAAACTACCTGTATCCAATTCTTTTGAGTTGCTTGAGAATGATAGTGAGCTTTTTTCCAGGGAGGCTAGGCCAGCTGACATGGAAATTACTCACATTACAGTTGATAAGGTGATACCTATCAGTCTGAATGTGGAGGACACTTCCCTAGAGAAGGAACACTTGTTTCATCCTCCATTCTTAAAGGTTCCTACGGATCCTAATTTTGATGAGCACTTAGTCTTGCAGCCTCGCATCACTCCTATCACTACTACAGATGAAATTCTGGGCCCAGATAAGAGGAAAGCTCAATTCATTGCAGGCACTAAGAATGTGTCTGCTGCAAGCTTAAAAAGTGCAAAAATCTTGAGCAAATTTTGGGGAGATGAGATGGACATTGATGCTTCTGATGGCACATTGGACCCTGAAACTGACACTGAAGCTCATAACAACTCTCATTTCCCAGATGCATCTAACAATCTAGTTTCACTACATGAAACTGTGAAGAAGAGTAAAAGAGGCAGTCATAAGAAGCAAAACACTAGTAGTGAGCACATACAAATGCGTTCCAAAAAGAGTGTGATCAAAAGCAATCCCAAATATATGTGACTGTCTTGTTGAAAGTTCCATATCTTGCAGTTGTTGTTCTTATTTGGGTTCAACTTCTGTTATTTCAGATGGTTGCTGAATCTATCTTAGTGGGATAGATTGTATTCTTTTTTACTACTAGATCTGTTGCTGGAATGGTTTGCTGTCTTTGCTTAGCAGTTCATGTTAGTGTCATAGCTAGTGTTGTATAGCTAGTCTTAGTGGTAGCCATTGATGGATGTGGTCTTTGTACCTCCATTGGCAGGTATGTTCTCTGTTGTTGTCTTAGTTTGGATTGTTTGATTGTATGCGGTTCAGGGCATATCCTGAGTTTTATATTGCATTTCTTAGCTTGATAAAAAAAAAAGAAGAGATTATTAAACGAATAGATCTTAACTCATAGTTTAATGTTGCAGCTCTTGGATGTTTGTGAATTTAATTTTATGAAAAATGCTGATTTGTGCCTTTAAGACATAAGTTAATGAATCAAAAGTAGAAATATTTTGTTATAATTAATGTATCCTAAAGGCGTAAATTATGACTCTAATTTTATTTGGCCGTATCAGTATGAATATAACACATGATTTGAAAGAGAAAAACTGACAACACAATTGAAAAGTGCAACATTATTAAAGTACTGTATGAACACAACACATGGTTAAAAAGCGTGCAACGTATTATATGTGTATGATATGATACGGAAATGCTTATTTGTTGATTTTCCATTGTTTTATGGAAAAACAGTGAATTGTGATTGGTTGATTGTTTATTCGGATGATTTCGTGTTCCCCTTGATATATAGCATTGTTGTCTATTATATTAAGGAAATGTTAACTTATGTTCTTGAGACACAAGTTAAGAAGCTAAACATAAAATTTATTTTTTTGGAAATTGTGTATTCAATTTATTAAAAGTTTAAAATTTTATCTTTTCAATACAAAAGTTATTTTTTAAATCCTTTTTTAACTTTTGTAACTTGTGTACTGAGACACAAGTTAGCACGACCCATTATATTATAATTCGCTCCCTTGTTTTTCTTGCGTGAAAGGAACATTGCTTTTGGTGAAATGGTGTTTCTGTCCACAATACGTCTTCTCCATCATCATATCTCTAAGGTCATAAGCAACACAAGTATGGAGGCACTTTCACCTGCTACCTTCTGGATTCTTACAGCCATAATTGCTATTATTCCTTTATGGACTTTCCAGAAGCTGAATTCCTTGTGGTTGAGACCAAAGAGGTTGGAAAATCTTCTAAGAGCACAAGGTCTTCAAGGCGATTCGTACAAGTTATTCAACTCAAAACAAACATATATGTTGAAGATGGAACATGAACCCAAATCCAAACCATTTGATCTCTCGAACGATGTTGCACCACAGATCTTTTCATTCGTACACCAAACTGTCCAGAAATACGGTATATAAGCATATGTTTTACTTGAAGAAAATATTTTTATTTTTCATTATTATATATGTTAACTTTTAACTTTTTTATAAGAAAATTTTATTAGAGTAGTGCTATTTCTAGCAAATTATTTGTCATGGAAAATTTCCCCAAGTATACATGTTGAGTTTACAGTACATGCTAAAGGATTGTCTCACCATACTAAGCATTTTCCATTAATAGCAAACTAGCCCTAGATATTCATATAGCTACAAAAATTAGTAATTCTCATGCACGAACACAATTTACAAGCCAACTCAAATGTGAAACTTGTATGTGGATCTTCTATAGAAGCGAATGGTACAACAATTGTGAAAACTGATAGATATAGAGATAGAAATTTTCTATCACTAGATCTAATGGTTCTTGCCGTGCAATTGATGTAGAGGATCCAATTCTATAAAATTTATGTGATTATATAAATTCACTTTAAGAATTATTTGACAAAAATGCTAAACCTAGGAGTCTGGAGTTCGAGACAAGGACTTTCAAGCAATCACACTTGGCAACTAGACCAACATGACATGGTTGGTAAAATAAAAGAGAGAATTAGAAGTGTTTATTTGATACCACCATATCAAATCGATATGAAGTAACCAACGATGATTGGGTCTAACAAAAGGAAAAATCCTCGAAAAAGTTGCAAATCACTGTCCTAAAATTTCTCAAACAAAACTATCTAGAATGATACTATGGGTTGGTTCATTCAAAATGATGCTTATTTGGAATATGTATGGTAAGTCTTCCATAAGTTGCCATGCCTTTTGGAACAATTGCTAACAATTAAGTGATGTGTAGGCAAGAGTACATTTTTATGGGAAGGTAGAATACCAAAGGTGATCATCACGGACCCGGAACAAATCAAACCAGTGTTTAACAAGATGCAAGACTTCACCAAACCAAAATTCAATTCCCTTGCTAAGTTTTTGTTCGTTGGATTAGTAAGTTATGACGGTGACGAATGGGCAAAACATCGAAAGATTATAAACCCTGCATTTCACATTGATAAATTGAGAGTAAGGATCAATATCTCATTTCATAATCGGATTCTATTACTTCTTTTCCTAATGTGACATGTTTCATGCCTAATTTATTGACAGAATATGCTACCAGCATTTATTCAAAGCAGCCATGATATGATTAGCAAATGGAAGGAAATGTTGACATCAGATGAATCATGTGAGATTGATGTCCGGCCTTCCATTCAAAACTTGACTTGTGATGCGATTTCTAGAACAGCATTTGGAAGCAGCTATGTAGCAGGGTCAAAAATATTTGATCTTATAAGAATGCAGGGGCATATTCTATTTAATACACGCAGTCCAATGAAATGGTAAGACAAAAATGTAAGTTAGAAATTCATAAGCTAATACATTCCCTCATAATTAACATCACTTGATAATGATGTATAATGTGTTTCTAGGTTTCTACCTACAAGTTCCAACAAGAGGATGAAGGAAATAGATAGAGAGATTTATGATTTAGTTGAGGGTATCATTAAAATAAGAGAGAAAGCCATGAAGAATGGAGAAGCCACCAATGATGATTTATTAGGCATACTTATGGAATCAAATAACCTTGAAACTCAAGGTCATGAAAAGAGTAAGACAGCTGGAATGACATACGATGAAGTAGTTAAAGAATGCAAGCAATTCTACATTGCAGGACAAGAGACCACTGCATCTTTGTTAGTTTGGACAATGGTGTTATTGGCTAGGTTTCCTGAATGGCAAGAACGTGCAAGGCAAGAAGTTTTGCAGGTTTTTGGAAACCAAAATCCAAATCATGATGGGTTAAGTCAACTTAAAATTGTATGTATCACACGTTTCATCGTTATAATATCGTTACAACTTGTTAAATATGTTTTCGTAACTTTCTTTTTTAATCTCTTAAAAGTATTTCCATCAAACTTTCATCCTCACATATTTTCTGTTATCAAATTTAGTCATCATTATTTAACTATGCTGACATTTGTCTAAAGGAAATTTATGTAGCTTGCCACATGACTTTTTTTTATGAAGTGGCGTTGAGACCTTTAAGATATATTAAGGTCTCCACAATGGCACAGTATAAAAAAAAGCCACGTGGTACTTACCATGTATATTTACGATAGACATGTGTCACTATAGTTAAAAAGCGAGAAAATATCCACCAACAGAATTTCTTAGTTCGAGCTGTTGAAAAAAAATTAAAACTTGGAAACCTGTCACTACCTGCAGGAATAAATGTTTCCATACCAATATTTTGGTTCACCATGACTGTGATATTTGGGGTGATGATGCAAAAGAGTTTAAACCAGAAAGGTTCTCTGGAGGAATGGCAAAGGCTACAAAAGGCCAAGTTTCATTTGGATGGGGTCCTAGAACATGCATTGGCCAAAACTTTGCCTTATTGGAAGCCAAAGTAGTATTGTCACTACTTCTGCAAAATTTCTCATTTGACCTTTCTGCAGACTATAAGCATGCTCCAACTGCTATTCTTTCTTTGCAGCCAAATCATGGAGCCCAGATTCGTCTGCATAAATTGTAATATCGATAAAATGTTACATTTGGATTAAAAATCATGTTTGAAGGTGTTTGAAGCATGTAGTCTTGCATGTGTATATTTAATTGTATGTTTCTTTGGAGCTTGTGACAGTTTACCTTAATTTGTAGTATATTCGATATTCACCTTGTAACTTAACTTTGTAAGAAGATTATTCCATGAGTTTTATTAATAAGCAGTAAATACCAACCAATATTTATCATTGGTATTAGACATATCTAACCGTGCAACAACTAATGGTCGTGACCAGAAAAAGGACCGAAGCACAAACTGAACTTTTGGAGCAAGCGTATGAAGGATATCTAGCGACCAGAGAAGAAATTTAAGACTCAGGGAGGATTCTTGAACCTGAAAAATTTGAATATTCACATAGAAGTCGAGAATTAATTGAAACAGATTGAGTTATAACAAGTATTGATGAGTTATAGTCACGACAAAGCAGACTCCCATATAAAAGATGGAGAAAACCTGTCATTTCAATATTTGAGGGTGGTGATCATGCGTTCGGTTGGACAGACATATTTCTGAAAGATATTGAATTGAAGGGAATGGATGACAATGAGAAAGTGCAGGTTGCCATGGTTGCTATGGAAGGAGTGGCTCACACTTGGTACCAATGGTGGGAATGATGTTCCTAGAATTCCGTTCGGAAAGATTTTAAGCTTGCATTAATAAAGATATTTCAACCCTCTATGATCCAAAACACTTATGAATTATTGTCATTGAAAGGGAATGTTTCCTATTGGTAAATCAAGAGGACATTTACTTTACCTTATTCCTATGTCAACAAGGCAAACCTGAAATTCAAATTATATCATTTTAGAAGTTCTCCTCTTCTGAAGGGAAGTATTAGTTCCAAAGTTTATGAAAAGTAAAGGACAGTTTCCACAACTCCAAATTTCTGCAAATACCATGCACACACAGAAGGCACCAGTATATGAAATTGGGTGATAATGTTTATTTTACCTCACATTTATCAAATCCATTCTTTTAAAATACTTAAAAGTATCACTTACTCATTTAAACAGCCATATCAATTCCAAATGAATTTATTTTGCAAGTGTAGCCAACTAAAAAAGCTTTGATAAATGACATATTGCAGCCTTATTAAAGGAAGTTTGTTTTGCTGTATTTTGATGACATGTCAGTCTATAGCAAGTACGAGGAAGAACATAAAAGACAATTGCACAAGGAGTGTCATCCTAACCAAAGAAGCTTGAGACGATGATAATTGTATGGATTGAAAAGGCCATATAGAATGCAAAGGCTCATGATAGAAGCTAACATACAGAAACCTGACTTCACTTCTTAAGAGACCTAGTGAGCAAAGAAAGACCGGAGCTGGGACACTTCAACGCCGAGGAGCAATCTATCTATTATAATGTATTTTGTTCCCCATCATTCTTCAAAGCTCTTAACACTATTGGAGCCCAAACTTACATTAAGATCCTATCTCACCTATGCAAACCTGCAATTTAAATCCTGATGTTTACATCATATCAGTTATAAGTTCTCTTTTTCTGAATGGAAGTATTTGTTCCAAAGTTTAGGAAAAGTACACGACTGTGACGATAATTACAAATTTCTGCAAACATCATGCACGCAAAGAAGGAATCCGTATATGAAATATGAAATTAGGTAATTATGTTTCATTTGACAGAACCTTTACGAAATTCTTTTAAAATACATAAAAGTATCACAAACTCATTTCACCAGCCGTCTCAATTCCTAACGATTTTATTTTCCAAGTGTAGCCAACTAAAAAAGTTTAACATTACATGAACCAAAAAGTCAAGCTGAAAACATTGTGAAACACTTCAGCCTGCACTTTATTTATCAATTCAACAAGATGTCTTAAGTAACACATAAAACTGTATTCGACTTGTTGCTTTCACAATGAAAACTTACATACAATACTATTTGGGATTTCTGAATGGTTTCTGGTACATTTCACATAGAATGCAATCCATTTTCCAAATCAAACAAGAACCATATCTCATTCACCCTATTATCATATTCAAAAGGGGCATTGTACTGAGCCACAGAGTAAACAGAAGCATGACCAGCTCTACGGCTTTGTTCAATAGCAAAAGACCACTTAGTACCAGCAATACTGTCCTTCAACGCTGCAGCTTCCTCACCAACATCTGTATCTTTGACAAAACCGCCAAACTGTTTAACTGCTGCATACACAGTTTTCCATCTTTGAACATGAAGGCCCTTTGCAGGAGGTGGATTTGCTTGGTTCACTTTTGGTACATAAAAGCTGACAACAAATGAGGACTCACAGAAGGGTCCATCACTTGGTAAGACTTCAGAGAGCACAGGTCCTGTCATCTCAATTTTTTGCTGGTAGTTATTCTTACCCTGAATATAATCAAATAGCCTGATAAAAAAAGAAAAATAGGTTCAAGTTTAGTTAACTTTTTTGATTAGAGAATACACCACTATAAGCACAAGAGGAATGCTAGCAACACTCACTTTTCAACACTCAAAACACTCACTCTTTTATTGGATGAAATCTATGTATATCTTTGGTTTCACAGTGGGAAAAATCAAAAGTGAGTCTAGACACAAATTGATTTTAGGGGTAATAGTTATTTTGGTCCTTGAATGTGCAACAAGTAGCCATAATGGTCCCTCAATGTATGGAAATTTCATAATAGTATTGTGCACTTCATTAGTCAAAATAGTCCACTTCATTAGTGTCAGGGACTATTTTGACTAACAAAATGCACAATCAGGGACTATTGATACAATGAAGAACTATTGTGACAATTTGTTACACATTCAGGGACCAAAATGACCATTACCCCTTTGGATGATGTCGATTAAAATTGATTTTGTCTATACAATTGATTCCAGCTTGAAGCTAGGATTTGTAACTTTCGACTCCAAACGTGATTTTTAAACTTACATTTAATAGTTCTTTTCACTTTTCTCACTTTTACGTGAATGTATCAAAAACATAAACCATTTCACATTCAACTTATTTTTAACTGAAATCAACTTTACCAATTCATTCAAAATCATTTTATTCCATTAAACATGCAAGTTAAGTATTCTAAGGTTTTTTCGAATAACGCTGCCTAAGAATTCAACGGCATAACTCTCATAGTTCTGTATCATGGATAGATTTAATCAAAAAAATTCTTCCAAATAATTTAAAATTGAAATAAATTAGTTGAAAAGCAATTACCTTAAAAAACCAGTTCTAGTAGCTTCAACAAGAGAAATGTCTTGAATAGGAGAATTGGAAATCCAAACAGACGAATTATAACGTCTGATTTCATAGCCATTTCCAGCTTCTATTACATCATAATTAGGACACTCTATGCGTTTGCATGTTGGTGGAATGTCATATGACAGAATACCCGATAATGAAACTGAGATAAGAGTCAAGAACAGTGAGAGCTTCAATGTTGTTGTGGTTGTTACAGCCATGGATTGCATGCTTGGAGTTTGTGAATGTGTTATGTTAAGGAACAGAATGGTGAATTGATAAAAGGGTTTTTCTATGGCTATGATGAAATCATGAAATTCAGTTTTTATCCACACATTTTGTAAACACGTCTCTGCTTGTGCTTGGTGACATTTTGAAGGTTTTGGATAATACTTATAATTTTCTTTTTGTAGAAAAGAAAATATAATTTTTTTAGTAAAATTCCTTTTTATTTGAAAAGAAAATAATTTTTCTATGGTAACATATAAACAAAATATATATTTTTGGCAACATAGTAAAAAGTTTTTTTAGACATAGCCCCGGGATAAGATTCATTGATGCACCATTAAACTCTCCTGGTTGGTGTTTCCGTGAACTTAACTCAGTTGATAAGGACAATGCATAATATATGCAAGGTTTGAAGTTCGAACCTCAAACAAAAAAAAAAAAAAAAAAACTCTACTAGTTGGTTTTCCTTCCATCATGGTTTTTATATGAAAAGGCTTTATAATATTTTGATTAACGAAATGCACAATCAATGACTATTTTAAAATTTTGATACATTAAGGTGTTGGAACAAAGGGTGTTTCACAAGTCACCTATTGAGTTTTGACAATAACAAGGTATTAAAAATAATCAATTGGATATGCTAAACAATTTGTTCAAGTGTACAT
>Ga0315913_1002705_pt1 | contig 21016 bp, 10 predicted proteins | sample MpolsnodulesMG_FD_207736 | JGI IMG/M metagenome (GOLD analysis project Ga0315913, IMG submission 207736) | Medicago polymorpha root nodule microbial communities from Los Angeles, California, United States - small nodules | ecosystem: Host-associated > Plants > Roots > Nodule | place: USA... | reverse complement strand
TTTGAGGAGGAGAATAAGCTGAGTGAGTTCAAGAGAGTGGGAAGAGAGGACATATTTCTGTCCTTGAGCTTAAGAGAGAGAAAGACTAATTGGAAATGAAGGTTTTGGGTCCAAACCCACTTAAATAGCCCCCACGTGCAATTACCAACACGCCCCTCAGCCTAAAACGCGCAAGAGACGAGCTACCGGATAAAACATCTTGAAATAAAACGCGGAGTATTACATTTTAGTTCTATAAGTTTTATTTTATGTGCAAGCAATTTAGTTATAAATGTCACAAATCTCCAAAATAACTAAAAATTGTAACTTAAAAATCAAAGTATACAATGTTTGTAATTTAAAAGATAAAAAAAAAAAACAAAAAATCTTAACGAATTAAAGTGTGTAATAACAAATACTATCACTCCTCAAAAAATCATAAGAGGGGAGAAATTGTAGTTTTAAAATAATAAGAACTATTCAAGGTCATTATTTAATTTTGTAATGCTCCGTAATAACAAATACTATCACTCCTAATAGCAATACTCATTTTTTAAACGTACAGAAAATTCTATAATAATAATAATGCTAACTTCTATCAAGAGTGTAGCGTGGGATTGGAGGATGATGGATGAATATCTCCTTGAAAAATGAGTGTTGAATTTTTTTGGTTTGAAAGATGGTTGTTAAATAGATGGGTGTGGGGAATGGCTGTATTGGTTTGCATTGGAGAGGAAGTATTTGTTTTTGCTTCTCTCCTTCTCCACATTTACATTTTTTCTTAGTATTTTGAGTCCCCTTTTTATTGTTGTTTGTTTCCTTTGCAAAGAGACGCATAGGATACCAAAATCATTGCTGCGGTATTTTTGTTTTAAGTGATCAGTGCCAACTTTATTCTTTACACGAAAATGGAAAAATGAGAGAGTAGATACATTTGCTTTGGTAGCATACGCTATACTCTAGATGGAAAGTTGAAAACAAACTTTATGTTCTAATTTTGTCTTTTCATTTTTCTTTTTTCACATAGTATCATTAGTATTATTGTTTAACGGTGATTATGCTTGTAATCAGCCCATAGCCACACCTGGACCAACTAGCATTAAAATATGATCTTAAAAGGTGATTGTAGAGAAGGTGACTGCCGATACAGTGCTATACGGTGGATGTAAGCAGTTGCTTTGGCTGGAATCGCAGGATGTGTGTACCTACCGACACTCTGGCGCTCAAGTCAGAATTAGTTTAAAAGAGGGAGTTAGAAGAGTAGAAATCATCTAACCTTAGGGACTGCTGAGAGTTCCCTTTATATATGGTGGAAGCGTATGAGGTGTTGTAAGGCACACGTGGTGCGTGGGCAGTAACAGATCCAGAAATTTCAATAAGCGGGTTCAATATCATTTATCATATACTCCCTCCGTCCCATAATAAGTGAGTCTTTTGTAAAACAATATTGTACTAAAATAACTTACTCATTTTACCTTTCAATGCAATATTAATTAAATTTTTTCTCCAATTATAACCCTAATTAATAGTACCTCCGTCCCTTATTATAGGACCCTTTTAGAAAAAACACGAGTTTTAAGAAAGTTGATTATTGTGTTAAATTTGTTGACAAATGACATTTCTTTCCATGTTTGCCCTTCTAATAATTGAAATCATAATTGATTATTTTCCTATATTAATTACCCACTGCTACTTGAATAATGCACCAAATTAATTTATCATTGTACCCATAATTAAAAAGGAAGCATGAATGTACCTCTGGATTGAATGTAGACTTAGAAACGCCATGGCACAAAAAAATGAAACGTGAATAACCATTCCATTTTTTTTCCACAAAAATTTGGAATCACTCTTTTTTTCCCCAAAATTTCAATTTTGAAGCTCCAAACTTAAAATATTTAGGAATCATTTTCAAATTTCTGGCGCCATTTTTTTAAGAACAAGGAGCATGAAACAAGAGTATATAAACATATAAAAACTCCAAGAGTATATAACCAAGGGACATGAATATCATCATGATAAAGGCAGCTTCAAAGAATGGTGCATGAACGAGAGTAAGTACTCTTTTGTTTTCCCACATAAACTTATTGCTCTTCTTTTATCAAAGGAAAAAAGGATTTATTGCTTTTCAAAAAAATATGTAGAGTAAATAGGGGTAATATTGTAAAGAAATAATTAATGCACTTGAAAATATCAAAAGAGTCTTATAAAAAGGGACAATTTTTTTTCTAAAAGGGTCTTATAATAAGGGACGGAGGTAGTACTACTTTCATCACTCTCAATTTATTATATTCCGCTTTGCATTTATGATAATGGTGAACGCACAAATATTTAACAAAAACACTTAAAACCATTTTTCTCTCTAATTCATTTATTCATTTTTCCTAATATGTGTGAAATGAACAAATAACTCACTTAATCTGGAACGAAGGGAGTATAAAACAAGGAAAAGAAGAGAAAAGTTGTTCATTTATGCATAGTGGAAAAGAAGAGAAATCTCCAATCTGGTGTCCTAAGCTGACCTTTTGGATATATAGTACGCCGCCCAATCCCAGACCTAACAAGCACTTGGATTCAAACAGTGGTTTGAATTGTGTATTGATTGTTGAATTGTCAAATAAGATTCACAAGTGAATTGCTTATTCATTTCTTATTCATAATTGAAGTCTTATTTCTCTACATTGTTTTAATCATATCGTCATATTCAAGCTTATTCTAATAGTCATTATTATATTTTCAAAGATTTTCAACCACACGCTTTCGAAAACAATTTTGACACGAAAAAACTATTCACCCCCCTCAAGCTATCTTTCTCATTCGTCATATATACTTACATGATATAAATCTCACTTCATTGTTTGGATGATTTATTATTTAGTGGAATATAGTTTTCATTCCTTTGTTTGGAAAGTGAATGGAACATAATGAAATATAACTTTTTATTCCACTTTTACCTTTATTCAAAAAACATTTTTTTATAAAATTAAATTAAACTTATCTTTTATAATTAAATGATTCATAAGACTCGATTGAACTTTCTTTATGTCAAGATACAATTGTTTAATATAGTGTATATGACTTCAAATGTATGCAAGATTGCTTGCCTTCTTTATAGTGTGACTAATGATAATGTTAGAGGGATAATCTTCTAATTTTTTTTCTTCTAATTATGTATGTACGTTTTTCTAGTAAAGTTAAGATAATCTCAAAAAAATAAAATGGAGATAATCTCATGATTCCTCTAAAAAAATATAATCGCATGATATAAATAACAATGTTTGAAATTATTTTTTCTAACAAGGGAAAATAGTTCCTAAAGATTGACGCATCATGAACTTTCTTCTCAAGAGGATGTTTCTTCTATTTTTCCTTTTCCCTTTTTTTTTTGTTGTTGTTGTTTTGATTAACTTTGTAAAAAAAAAAAGAGGAAAATAGATTATGAAAGAATAGGGGCTTTTTAATAAATTAAAAATAAAATAATACATGATTTCATCTCATTCTTCTTAAATTATGGGGGAACACAAAATTGAAGGTAACTGGTGGAAAGAGATGGAATAACCTCCACAGAGTTTGATACTACCCTCTTGGCTACTGAATCAAACTAGGGTTTATGCAAGAAAAATAAACAAGACAAAAATTTAAATAAACTGAAGAAAAAAAACATAACTTCATTCATATCCTCTAAGGAGGCAGTCATACATTATATATAGCTAGGTTAAGATGCTACTACTGATGGGCCTTATTACATATTATTGAGAAGTGACTCTACTGGGCCAAGCCAATTTTACCCATTACAAAGTCTTTGGTCCATGCGGGTTGGGTAACCTGTCTCTTGGGTTTACCCGGGTCCAGCTTGCTAACAGAGTTATTACTAGATTCCCCATCAGCTTGCATAATATCAACCTCATCATCAACAAGATTAGTGGTTTCCTTGTTGTTATTTTAAACTTTCCTACTATCTGTTTAGTACTTCTTGTATCTCTCTGATCTTTGTTGACTACTACAACTGTTTTTGTTCCATTTTTGACTCTTTTGCAAATTTCTAAGTAATGACCAATACACTTGCAATTGATAAAATCACATAATTGGTCATCCAGGGATAATATAAGTTCAAATGGAGACAAATGACTTAATATGACATTATGCTCACTAAATGAGGGGACTTGGTCATTACAAAAGGAAAGGAAAGGTGAGTTGTCTTGGTCAAATAAAATTTAATTCGTATCAAGTTTTGTAGTGTAGTCTATACAAAACTTTACTTTGAACGGTCCATCACAAGTGAACGATAAGATTAGACCTCTCAGATTAGTCAATCTTTATATTGGATACCAGGTTTAAAATAAAAATAAGAATAACTTATCAAAATGTTAATGTATACTATGAATAATTATTTTATCATTGTCACACAAAATAAAATCAATACATAAATATAATTTTAGTTCTCTAATTGAAATCCTTCAAAAAAAAATCTCTAATTGAGTTACTTTCCATAAATAGAATAGATAAACATTTGGTTATGATAATTTAATTAAAGGAGGATTTCATAAATTCTTTTTTTTTTGGTGTCCGGGGTTCCCAGGGTTCGAACCTCGGACGTTGCGTATATTATGCGTTGTCCTTACCAACTGAGCTAAGTTCACGAGGACAAAATAATTAAAGTTTCTTTACACATAAAATAAGTTGTTGAATAAATAATAAATCAAAAATTTACTACGAATTTCATATGTAAATATTGGGTCGTTACAATAATACATGGAATACTCATTAAATTTTTATTATGGATAAATCATTCGTAATTGATTTTTTTTCTTTTCATTTTCATGTATTAAATATGACTTTTGAATTCATGCATAACAATCATCAAGGAACGCCAAGAACACCACCAACCAAAATTGCACGCATTACTCTTTTGTATTCATTTTCCCTAAATTTTCATATATTAAATATGATTATAGAAGTCATACAAGTCATGTGATGAAGAATATTATATTATATATATTAACAACACAAAATGATTGTAAATTCTAAATTTTATTACGTTTATGTATTACTAGTGGAAGATGTACACTAACTTGTTCGTCTGCCCGACTTTCTACGACATTTAATTACATATTTATATCAAAACACCTTGTTATACTTTTTTTTTTATCACATATCACACTCAAATAATTTTGGTAAGTTAGTCAAAATAAACTCTCTTTAGAATGAAGATAATTCCATTTTTAATGAGATATTATTCATTTTGCAGTAGGATTGTTCTTATTTTAATGATTTAACTAATTTTTTAATCAAATTTTTAAATAATATTATAAAAAAGATAAAGCGGTTAACACAATAAATGAATCATATAATTGAAAGAAAAAGTAATACACCAAAATTTTGTATCCGCTTTATATAGGTATAGATATACCAAATAAATGATTTTGTTGAAATAACAGAATAAAATATTATAATGTTTCATTTATATGCATAGCTCTTATACTCATTTCAATCTTCATAATCAAAACCCTCACCTCTCATGTATCAAAATTTCATCTTGTCTCATACATGAAAAACATCAAATAAAATCAAATACATGCATAGATTTGTTTGTATTTTTATTCCCCTTTCCGTTTGCTTTTTGTGAAATCTTTTTTCTTAGGAGGGCTTTTGTAAGAACTATTTTGTTTACGCATTAATTTTTTTGTTTCGTCTTTCAGAAAAAAATAATTATGTTTTGGGTTCTGTCTGTCAACCTCGTAAGTCAACAAACTCAACACTCCATTCACCACTTCGCACAAATTCAACACCCACATATAAACTCCACGACCCGTAAAAAATTTCTACAAGACCCAATTTCTATAGGGTCTAAAGAGAAACACTCATAAACTTTGGCCTAGTTTTCACTTCTAATAAATCACTTTTCAAAGTTATATTAAACAAAAATAAGAAATAAATCTCTTTTCAAAGTTATATTAAACGAAAATAAGAATTGATTTGTTTATATTCTCTAATACTTTAAAAGTAGGAATTTAATGACGAAAAAATAAGGTCATATTTTTTTAATACAGACATTCTAAAATTAGTCATTAAATAAGAAATTTGGATTTCTTACAATTTTACATTTCAGTATTATTATTTATGTTTTGTACATTTGTTATTTATTGACCTAGGTTTTTCAACAAAAGATCTTTGTCAAAATAATCTGTACTAAACTAAGAAATTATGAGATTGAGGTAATATATTCAAGATATTAATAGTTGAAGCTAAGAAAAACATAGAAATCTCACAAATGAATAAGTTGGAAGAGCTATGTTTGAAGTGCTTGGAAATATATTATTTTTTTATACAAGCACTTGGAAATAATGTAATGTAATCGGTCTTTTTACTCTTAGGCACATCTCTAACAAATTCAACATGTAGAAATGAAAAATTATGATTTGATCAAACTCATATAGAGAGATGGATAAAGAGTTGAGTTGCTTATGGAATTTGTTTGAAGCTTTGATGACCGATTAGAGTTCAAAATAGCGATTCCATAAGTTATACACAATACTAAGTTGTATCATGTATCTAATTGATAGACTTTCTTGTTATGATTTCATGTGGAAACATGATAATTATATTATAAGTCATTATACAATGGAATGCCTATGTTTATCAATCAAATCTTTAATGTACCATTTCATCTAATAAAATGTTATTTGAAACATAGATTGCATAATAGAATCGATCAATGATTTGGTCATATTCTCTAATAAAACATAATGTCAAAAGTAGATTATAGAACATAATGGTGTGAGAAATAGTGAAGAGGATGAATGTATTTATAGGTGGTTTAAGGTAAAATAGCTATTAATGAGGTCAAAAAACGTGCAAAAAATTAAAAAAAAAAGTGTAAAAACCATTAAAAATGCATTGACCACCGTCCAAAAAAACGTGTTCTTTGTGTTCATAACAACCGGCCATCCTGCGGGAGTTAACTCATGCCCTCGGCCAAAGGTGCGTGAGTTAACTCACGTTGCATGCATGGGTAGCGTGAGTTAACTCATGCAAGGGTATTTTGGTCTTTTTAGTTGGGAAAGAGCAAAAACTGTGGGGTAAAGAGCAGAATTCAATCCTCAACCCATAAACCTACTCGGCCTGAACCGATACAAACCAATTTTTTTTAGGTTGGTTTGCTCATCAATAAGACCCATAAAAAAAATTCAAATCCATTGGTTTGGCTCAAATAAGTTATGGAATTCGAAACCCAATGCAATTTTTGTTTTCTTCAATAATTAAATTTTATTGGAGCTCGCTTGTGCAAGAAGGACACAACTGTCAAGCTAAAAAGACAGAATTACAAAGGGTCCGTATATATGTGGAAACCCCCAAAACCCACACAAACCATGACAGAACACCTCACAGTCGCATGACATAACAGAAAAAAAAAACACCAACAAACACCCCAACATGCGACCGCAAAGGGAAACCACTGCCAAAACAGAAACAACGATGCAACCATAGAAGACAGCAGGAAATAGACGATCTTGGGCACTAAAACACTCCTTCAAAGCAACTGGACATCCCTATAGATTTGGCCAAAACACCACTACAATTGCCACTACCTCAATAGACAACCCTTTGGATTCCACGTCCACTCATACAACAAATAAATTGAAATGTTTAGCCTTTGCAAACCCCGCCGCCAAGACAATGTTTTGATTTCCTCCACAATATCCTCCATTTCCTTTGTCTCATTGTTAAAAATGATGTGATTCCTTGCTTGCTAAATTTTCCATATTGTTGTGTGCCAAATGAGACGTAATCCCCTCCGAATCCTATTATTTCTACCCTCTAAACTCCAAAACTCCGAGTGCACAATTTTTTTGGAGGATTGGTGAATGAGATTTATAACCATGTCATGATCTTGGTCCAAATATTGACCACCTTTTCAAAATGAATAAAAAGGTGAATAGAGGATTCATCCTCCCTCACACAAAACACATAAATTGGAAGCCTTTGGCGGAAGAATGTTCCTCCTTTGAAGATTCAATCTCGAGGGGGTTTGGTCGAGAAGAAGCTTCCAAGATAAATCCACCACATTTGATGGAACCAGACTTTTCCAAAGACCTTAGGACACTCTTTTCTCATCCACACTCCAATTGTCCTCCAAAACCAAACTCTTCAACTTCTTGTAGGCCGACAATACCGAAAAAAACACCCCCATCCTCCCATCTCCAAACCAACCATCTTCACCATTATTCCACCTAGAGCCAACCACATCCTCCCTCAAGTTACTAAGAAGCTCCTCCTCCCAAAAAATATAAATTCCCGCGCCAAGTGAAATTCCACTCACCCACTCCCTCATGCAATCCTCTAAATTCGCCAACCTTTGCCTCTTTTTGATGAGAGAGAGAGAGAGAGAGAGAGAGAGAGAGAGAGGAATCTAGGTTACTTTAAACAAAAGAAATATCACTCCTCCAAGGAACCTTCCAAAAACTCGTGATAACAACACTCCCCACCTTCGTAACTAACTATGAATTAAACCAATTAACACCTACTAGTTCCCTCCATTATTTTGATGAGTGCCTAGGCTAAGAACTACCCCCTCCTCCACCAAGTTGTCGTCTTGCCGATACCCGGGACATATTTCTCAATTAGAACCTCTTTTCACACATCATTCTCTTCTTCAAGCAATCTTCATCGTCACTTGGCCAAAAAAACTCAAATAAGTCGCCCTTATATCCTGCACTTCGGTTGACACACCATTCTCCACTTAACCCAACTATCCTTATGGTCACCTCTCACCCCACCCCAAAGAAACTCACGTTGAATATCCACCATCTTGCTCCACACCTTTACCGGCATATTCAGAAAATTCTACTACCTAGACTAAAAAATTATGTTCCCCAAATACTCATTTGCTCCAACAAAGGCTCCCAAGTCAAAAAAATTCATGGCATTTGCCCCAACCAAAAACCCCCAAATATTTAAATGGAATACAACCTTTGTTACAATTAAGAAATCAGAAGCCATCACCATAAACTCCACAGGCACATTTAAACACCCCACCTCCACCCCAAAAAAAAATAAAAAATTAAAGCCTATTGACAATGCCTTCAATATCCAAATTTTGGTCACTGACGCATCTATTATGCATAGAGCATCATCCGCATATTGGAGATGAGAGATCCCCATACCTCCCTGCCTAAACTCTTCCAATGCGATTTATATCTTCAAATCATGTTTTTTTTTTACACTCTTATTTTTAACTGATCTATAGTCCTTTATTGATTGGATTTGAATATTTTAAAGTGAGTATATTTTAAACTGAAAAAACCAAGGTTATTACTATAATAAATTGATGATTTTTAAAGTGATCTATAGATCTTTCAATATGAACTAAATGAACACTACAAAAAAGAAAAAAAAAATCATTTAATGACGCACAAAACGAACAACACAATGTCACACTCAGATGATGAAAGTAATTAAAAAAGCCTAAATCTAGGTGAAAATTACTTATCTAGATTGAAAGAAGGAAAAAAACGAAGAGGAGTGATTTTGGGTCAAAAATTGACCCAATAAACCTCCTCAATGAAGAAAATGGTCGACGGAAAGAGAAAAATAGGGCCGATTTGTTGGGGATGGAGGAACCAGAGAGAAAGAACTAAGGCAATGCTGCTTTAAGTATCATTGTAATTCCTTAGTTAGCTCCTTAAAGAAAAAAATCCTTATTAGTTATATGTTGTGTCGTCTTTCCCTTTTCACAATAGCGCTGAAGAATATTCGATCAAAATAACATTGGTGAAGATTATTAATCATTTTTTTTCCGGAAGAATATGACTAATTTGATGAGAAAGAATACATCGGATACTTTAAAACGAGTAGGGCTTAGCGGAATGTAGCATAATAAAGTGGAGAAGAACGGAATGGAATGGGATATAGACCCCACTTCATTGTTTGGATAATTTATTATTTAATGGAATATAGTTTTCATTCCTTTATTTGGAAATTAAACGGAACATGATAAAATATAACTTTTTATTCCACTTTTTCCTTTACTTAAAATGTTTTTTTATAGAATTAAAATGATTTATAAGCCTCGATTGAACTCAACCTTTCTTTATATCAAGATACAATTGTTTAATCTAGTGTATATGACTTCAAATGTATTTGATTGTCTTCTTTATAGTGCGGTTAATGATAATGTTAGAGGGATAATCTTCTCAAAAATTTGAAGCCATAGTAAAGATGCTATGTATGTATGTATGTTTTTCCAGTGAAGTTATAATCTCATGTTTTTTGAGATAATCTCATGATTCCTCTAAAAAAAATACAATCGCATGATATAAATAACAACGTTGTTTGAAATTATTTTTTCTAACAAGAACAACGTTTGAAATTATTAAGAAAAAAAATACAAAGAGAAAACAATGTAACCACCAACGAGGGAAAATAGTTCCAAAAGATTGACGCACCGGGAACTTTCATCTCAAGAGAAATAGTTTCTTGCTTTTTCACTTTTCCTTCTTTATTTTCTTTTTTTTTTTTAGAAAAATTCTTTTTTTCTTTTTGTTGTTTAGAAAAAGAAACCTTTAAATATAAACCATTATCTACACACTTGAATAGAAGACAAGCGGGCAACAAGTTGCGCCGCTAGACCTTTTTGGATGACAAAATCAATTCTCGTAAACACAACATTCATGGACCTAGAAAACATGACATTTCTATGCATGACATTTTGAACTCTATGTAGAAAGTCCACAAGTGGGTTAATTTAGCTTCTTAAAAAAAAAACTTTTTTATAAACACTATAGTTTTTTATTAAATAAGTATATAAACTAAAATCAAACCAAATTATTGAAAAAGACAAGAACGATACTAACCTATAAAAGTGGTTAAGATTGAATCATCGGATTCATCAAATTATTGGCTTTGTTTTTACACCTCCTAAATACAATTGTACACAATTTCTTTTACTAATATTTTTCTTATTTGGAGAAAGTGATTAAAAAAATCATTTTAAAACTTTTTTTATCAGATAAATTAACTATATTAAATATAAGTAATAAAAGATACATTTAGATTTGCATTTTTCATAAAGTTTCGAAGGTTTTCATTAAAAGTATAAATATGTGAAGAAAAGTTGTTTGAAATGAAAATTTTTATGAAGAATATGAAATTTTAGAAAACCTTAGGGATTCAATTTGCAAAACTTCATAAAAGTTTTGTGTTGGTTTTTAGATTTCGAAACTATTGTATTTTGGGTTTCTAAAGTCTATTTTTGAAAAAGAATTTTCATCCAATGGTCCAACATTTTATATGCATAAAGGTTTGAGGCCAAAGGAGAGGAGGTGGAAATAATAGACTTGAAGCCAAAGAAAAGCTAACATCATTATGAATAAAAATAGATTTTCCTCAATAATTTACAAATCTAACAACCTCTTTCAAGATTGATGACGAAAGCTTACTCGGTATTTAGTACTTGTTGTACAATTTACGTGTTCCATCCTTGCAAGTTTCTAACTTGATCAGTGTGTAAGCAACAATTAAATCATTTGCTTCTTCTTGGAAACTTCCTTAACCAATTAATTTGCTTCTAAGAGTTTACTTGTTATATAAATTATTCAAAGAAATATGACTTTGAAGCTTTCAAAGTCTTGGGACATTTTAATTTTTCTTTACGTATATAAAACATTGTTTATACAATTTTTGTAAAGTAAACTTCACCAAACTAAAACCTTTGTTCCAATGTTGGTTCTTCTACTGAAACCAATTACATTTATTGTGCTAACATTATGGAGTTTATTAACTCGTTTAATCTTCAACACTATTGCTTATACATTTGTGTTGTTAATTCAAGGTTTAAAAAGTTCTGGTGAAGGTTCACTTGGAATATTTCAACAAGTTGCTGAGATCTTAAGGGCATGTTTTGAGTTCATTCTTCAGTTATTAATTGATTCAATAATTTCTATAATATCTTCAGTGTTTGATGTTCTTAAGGGCACCATCACAGGATCAGTTTCTGCTACAGGATCTATAGCTGCAGAACTTGCAGAGAAATTGAAGACTTCATTTGAAGAATCATTCAAACAAGTGCCAGAGCTATTTGAAGAAGTCTTAGAAATGATGTCAAATATGGTAACAGAACTGTGGAACAATTATAAGGAGGCTGTTGGATATGTTACAGAAAATGCTTGATTTTGGTGGTTATATGATTTATCATTTTTAGTAACATTGACATTAGGGAGGTTAGTTACTAGCTAGTTTTTTAAGACATGTATATCTTTAATTTGTTGAAGTCTATATATACTATCTTTTATCTATTCTTGTTTTCATTTGGCTTAGTTCATTTTTGAATTTTCATTTGGAAAACTGTAAATTAAGATTCATGATTTAAGGAAAAAAAAAAAAAACTTTTGCCAAATGCACATGTTGGACTTTCATAAAAAAATTGAGGAAGTGAAAATTATTATTAATAACAATGGTAACCCGTTTGGGTTGAACTGATAATGTTAACTTGAGAAGTGTGAGTGTGCTCCTCTTAAATTCAAAACTTCAATTCCCTCCGGTGATAATTTCGGTGTACAAACTTGACTTGTTCAAAAAATAAAAAATAATAATGGTGATACTAATAGTCATTTTATAATTGTTTTAGGTGAGATTTGAAATCAAACTCTTAATAATAACTAAAATCTTTTTTTTTTTTTTTAGGGAACTAACCAAAATCTCTTAAATAACGCATAAGTTGGACTTCCCCAATTTGTTGAAATTTTTTAATTTGATTCCTTTTGGATCTTTGTTAAATAACTTTTTAGTTTTCATTTTTTGTACTTCCACATTGATTGTTGTAGGATTTGCAATATACAATGAAAGAGAAACACTTCAATGTCACATGCCAATAAAGGTATTCTAATATTGTACGTGAACTCACAATGACAGAAAAACAAAAATCACGGGCACTTTGGTTTTATTCACATAGATTGTAGCTATATGGTTCAAAAGTCATGATATGCAAATTCATAATCATCATATGTAGTCACAACTCATATGCATGAAATACATATGCCACATGTTACGCTCATTCTTTTCTTAATTGGAAATATGTAAGGATGAAGATGGATGTCGTCCTGAGCTTAACTCAGTTGGTAGGGACATTGCATAATTTATGCAGGGGTCAGGATTCGAACCCTGGACACTCCACTTCTCCATATTTAATTGTGTGAGCTCCGGCCATTAGGCTTCTAGATAAAAAAAAGAAGGATGAAGATGGATAACTCACACTCCCAAGACATATATGAAACGGACAATTCTGTAGTTTAAGTGTATTTGAGTGTTCCACGCATCAGATACCAACATAACGGTGTTTTTTTAAAAGTTATTTTTGGCGAACGCTATATAAGTAGAGCCGGCTTAAGACTATTATCAAGGTCCTAGTTCTAAGCTTACAAATAGAAAATTATTTTTCAGTGGAGTTTGTGGGCGAAAAAGTCTCATGCTAACGAAAAGATCAATATATTACTCTATTAAAATTTGTTTTAGACCATTTTACTATTAATAATCATTGAGCCGACTCTACATATAGGTGTATACACCTTGCAAGGGAAGTAGATACATACATATATTAATGTGGTATATTATCGATGTAATAAAAATATAGAGATATAAATAAAATGAAATGTTGAATAAATGATGAAAAAAATATTGAGTACAAATATCATCCTTGTTTTTATCAAAAGCCATAAAAAAAGTAAATTTCTAAAAATAAAATAAAAAGGTATTTTGGAGTGTAGTTGAAAAGTTGCAACATACATGTATCTTCTAGCTAACCTGTCTAAACAATGATTCACTTTGTTGACTTGTCTCTTAATAAACCTAACATCAGATGTTGCTAAAACAAAAGAAAATATGCACCGACAATCATTAATAATTGACAAATCCAAGACATCTATTACACTACCATAGAATGGTTGTGAGGATTTTGGTGCAAATCCTATAGAAGCACATAGAACAATGTTCAAAGATTTTAAAAAGAAAGATTGCAAAACATTGTTCTATATTCAACAAAATGTTCATTCAAATCACTTTGAGAAAATCTCAAAGATAACAAGATTAAAAGAAGCGTAAGATATCTTAGCCAATTACTATGAAGGCAGTGACAATGTCAAGAAAGTGAAGCTTCTGTCACTGAAGGAAGTATACATTGATGTCGATGGAGGAAGATCAAAGAATCAGGGATTATTTCTCAAAACTGCTATTTATGGTGAATTAGATGAAAGCATGTGGTGAAGATACACCAGATCAACAAGTAGTGGGTAAGATTATGAGATCACTGACTTCAAAATTTTATTTCATTGTTGTGGCCATACAAGAAGCTAAGGATGTTAAGACATGAAGATTGAAGAACTTCTATCATCTATTGAAGTTCATGATATGCTGGTGATTGAAAGAGGTTCAGAAAGATGGATATGATAAGTATTCAAAGAAGAAAGGAAAAGGATAGTTAAAGAAAGGAAACCGATCTAAGTTAGATAGAAAGGTGAATTCTCTAAAGGGGGAGGTAGTTCTGGAAATAATCAGAACAAGAAGAAACAATTTGATAGGAGAAATATTCAGTGCTATAATTGTGAAAAGTTTGGTCATTATGCTGATGAGTGATGGCATACGAAAGATGGACACGAAGAATGGTTTATCAACTTTGATTCCATCAAGAAAACAAATGTTAGGCTTGTAGATAGTAGGAACCTTGCAGCTGAAGGTATTGGAGATATTACTATTAGGGGGAAGGATAGGAAGAAGGCAATGATTGAAAAGGTACTATATGTACCAAAAATGAATTGTAACTTATTGAGTATAGGTCAAATGGTGGAAAAAGGCTTCTCGATTACAATGAAAGGTAACATTCTGCATATTTATGACAGACAAGGAAAGTTAGTGTTGAAGTCAAAATTAACAAAGAGCAAAACATTTTTGTGTAGCATTCAAAATGCAAAAGAGGTTTGCATGTCAACAATATCATATGAAGATACTAATTGGTTATGGCATATGAGGTATGACCACCTGAATTTTAGAAGCTTATCTTACTTGAGCTCTAAGAATTTAGTTTCAGGGTTACCAGTTTTGAATGCTAATAAGAAATCCTGTGAAGTATGATTAAGAGGCAAGCAAAGTAGGCTACCATTTGTCTCAGAGAAGCCTAAGAGATAAAAAACTACTTTAGAAATCAAACATTCTAATATATGTGGGCCATTTGAAGTACCTACTATAGGAGGGAGAAGATACTTCATCACTTTTGTAGATGAGCATATGTTGTGGATTTACACAATCAAACTAAAAAAATGAAGGTTTAGAAGTATTCAAGAGATTCAAAGTCTTACTTGAGAAATAGAGTGAAAAATCAATTAAGATTTTGAGAACTAATGGTGGTGTGGAGCATACTTCAAAGGATTTTGAAGAATTTTGTGCCAGAGAAGCTATAACTCATGAAGTCACCTCTCCTTACATTCCCCAACAATATGTCTTAGTAGAAAGAAGAAATATAACCATACTTGATATGCAACTATGCTGTGGTGCGTTATACAACATAAAGATATAATATGATTATTTCTTAACATCACAAGAGGAACTAACTAAGGAGTTTCTTAACATCATGTAGGATTTTTCTAAGAAGAAAAACATCAAAAAGAAGGTTAAGGCGATCACTGATGCGCTTCTTCTAATCCTGAATCTTCTAATTTTTGGTGGAGTTGAAGAGTAACTCAAAGAAAAGAAGACACCCCAACTTCTTCTGTTTTCCTTAGCAATGAACTTTTTTTAAATAGTGTTATGTTTCCAACAACTATTTTCTATTGATAAAAATCTTGGAAAAGATACAAAAGAGAGGAGGAAGACATTGTAGAAACTTCATTAAAGAAGTAAAAAATACTCAAAGAGATAGAAATTGTTACTTGAGGTGTTACAAAGAAACATAAGAAGAAATCTATCAATTGGAGAGATGTGAAAACAAAGGAACCTAAGAAGGAATCTATTGCCTGGAAATTATGGGCAAGTATTTTTGACTTGAATGTTTAAGGAAAGATTAGACATGATGGTAAAGGAAAGGTATATAATAGATAAAAAAATTCTAAAACTTGCTCAATGGCGGTATAAGGGTACAATATGATTTTTGATACAAGAATATGTCTATATGTATTTAAGTGTGTTATTAACATTCTATGTTGTGGTGTGTATGTGATGAGCAAAACCGCAAGTGTACGGTTTTACCAAAGTAGTAAAAAGAGAGTATCGTTCGAACAGGGAGTTGTTCAATTTAATTAACCTTTTGGAGATGATTAGAAGAAAGTTTAGTTGTAAAGATTGGGTTTTTAAAGGTTGAAGAGAATCATAATAAAAAGCGCTTTGGGATTATTGGTTCATCATAATAACGAATCCTTCACAAACAAACCCTAAACCATAACTTTATATTCGACCTACTTTCTAAAGGCAAGTTTCTCTTTAGCGTATCAAAGCTTCTTTCGAAGTGCAGTGAGTGTGTTCCTCTAGCAACCACGCCTATTCTCATGGTTGATTGCTATTAGAATCCTTGAAGAACGAAACTTTATATGCATCAAGGTTTGCTAGACTATTCTCATGTTAAACAACCCATACCTCAGACTCATCTGATATAGATGATGTCCCTCTCAACAAACTTTACAAAAACATCTCACCATCCACCAAACAAAAGAAAAAGGCCAGTGATGAACCATATGAGCCTTTGTACCCTTCTGCCCTTGATAGAATAGGTGCACTGTCTCAAATGAGAGTGGACATTTGTGCAAAACTACCAGCTGACCATCCACTTCAACCACCCATAATTTATTGTCTTCAATCAATTCCTGCTGATGCAGAGGGTGCTGATGAACCAGCTGGGTCAGTATCTGCAAATATTGCCACATCATGACAATCAAACCAACCAACACTTGTTAAACCACTCAACTTTGCCCAAACTGAAACTGAAACATCTGAACCCCAACAAGAATCACCTACAAACATCCCAGAACAATCTGTGTTGGAGAACCTAGTTAGTCAATACTCAGGTGAACTACCTGAAGTTGAGTCTGTACTACAGAAAGCCTCTGAGGTAACTTCTGATGAAGTTGCTTCATAAAGCCCCCAACAACAACAACTAACCTAGAAACAACCTCAACCAGAACTGAGTCTCTAGCCTGTACTGAAGAAGTCAGAGAAACAGAAGCAACTGACATGGAGGTTGAGATGTTCAACTCTTCCTCCACTTCTGGTCCTGATGATATTTCAGAGACATTTACCCTAACAATACCTATCATCACCCTAACCATCCCTCCAAATAACCAACCTTCACCATCAAACAGAGCCATTCAACCCATTGCTTCTCCTAAACCAACAAAAATTCCTTCTCCACCAACCATGTATCTAGATTCATCCCTTCTGGAAGATGTGTGTGGGAACATCTTTCAGGAACTCAATAGGCTGATTCAAACAAGAAATGATCTTATCCATCAGAACAGCTATGAGCAGTCCTAGAAGAGACTGAATCCTAGAAGAGACTGAAGGAAAGAGTTGATAATGTCTTGAATGCACTTCAGAGGACTTGTATGGATGATCAAGATATTGCTCAACAAAATCTCAAAGATTGGCCGAAGGGAGTTACCAACAATCTTCAAGAAGTTAGAGTACTTAGAACTTGAGTGCAAAATCCATTATGCTTAAGACAAAGGAATGAAACTGATTTCATTCCAGCAGGAATTCATCCAAGAGAGCTCAATGTCAACTGGTTGACAAGAATGAATATCAAACCAGTCTCTCCTGAACTAGCTGTGCTGCAAAGAAATGCTAAATTGGAAAATGAAAACATGCAGCTCAAAAAGGAACTTCTTGAGCAGAAGCTACTTCTGATAGAGTACAAGTCATCTATAGAAGCCAAGCTAGAAGAAGCAAGAATCAGAGAAGAAAAGTTGATCAAAAGCAATGAAGATTTCAAGAAAGAAATGAAGCAACAAGCTGAAGAGACCAACAAGATAATGAAACAAATGATGGAAATGTTTCAGAAACAAGCCCAACCTTAGTTGCACACCTTAACTTGTTTTCTTTTATATATGTTGTCTTTATACTTCTGAACTTATTTTTTGCTTCTGAACTTATGCTTCTGAACTTAATGCTTCTAATCAATACTATTGCTTCTGACTAACTATTTGCTTCTGAACTATATGTGTTTATGTAAAAAAAATTAAGTATATCTCACTTTATTTTTTCTCATCTCTTTCTTTTTGTCTTTATATTTTATACTTTTTGTTGATGACAAAAGGGGGAGTAGATGTAGTATTTATAAGCGCTGAGCCCCATTAATTTAATTCTAAACAAGTTAAATTAATAGGACCATCTTCTTATCTCTTAGACTTCTAATCTGAGATTATTCTTAGTGTTATTTCGCCTTTAATGTACTATTGGACTCAGGGGGAGCTTACAAACCTCAAACCCATATAGTCAACTTGTTAATTAGATTAACAACAATTGAACATTTTTAAATACTAATGTTTTTCATCATCAAAAAGGGGGAGATTGTTGGAACAAAATACGTTTAACAAACATCACCCTTAGAGTGGGGGAGATTGTTAGAATGAAAAATGTTTAACATATGATTACCCTTAGAGTTTTGATGATAACAAGGTATTAAAAGTTGTCAATTGGATATGCTAATATTTGTTCAAGTGTACAGGACCATAGAGAAAATTTTATATCTTTATAAGGTTCTGGAAGAACAAAAGAGAGCAAAAGAATCAACAAAAAAGAAGCTTGAAGCGTCTGAAGAAAAGTGATCCTGAAGTACAAAGTGCTCATGAAGTGATGACGTCATCAGAAGGAAGTTCATTAGAAGCGCCTCATCAGAAGCAAGATGACCATAAGCTGAAGTTCATCAGGAGATAAAAAATCTTAAAGATTCAAGAGTTGGGAATATGTTTTGATCATGTCTAAGCTTTGCAAAAGACTGAAAGAGTGTAGCAACGACCCTTGAGATGAAATTTGAAAGCATTGAATGCTTGTTCTATCAAGAGCGTTGACAAAGGACAATTGTACGAACTGTACAACCACTTCCTCCACTACTCTGTTCGTGTCTCTGCAACAAGACAAGGATAACAGCTCTGCCTGCAGAAATGTTCCTTCATACAAGGAATGTATTTGAAATTGATCCTTCATAGGACAATAACCATATCAAGCAAAAGATCATTGGTGATTATCAACTAGCTTCAAACGACTCTTTTTTTTGTGTGCTGGCAATTCTCCAACGTATCTTTCACACCACTATATAAAGGAGTGAAGACCTGCTAGTTAAAAAAACAATACAACAGACTTAAGCAATACACACGCATACAAAAGCTAGACTCTCACAACAATTCAAAGTTCATACTCTGTTATTGTTTTACATTTCAAAGTCACTTAGAATTTCTTAGCAAAGTCCATATTTTTAGAAATTTTATAGTCTCAAGAGTCTTAAGAGTCTGTAACTGATTTGTATTGTGAACAACACTGATTGTATATCAAGTGTTCAAACTCAAACAATTTTCTGTGTAAATCTGTTTGATTGTAAGTCTTTTGCTTGTGTGCTTGAGCATTAGAAGTCTCTTGCAGTTGTGCTTGAGCATTGGAAGTCTCTTGCTTGTGTTTTGAGTCGTAGTGTTTTCAAACTCCCTTGAACTTTAATTCTTTTGTTATATTTTATTGCAAAGGGCATGATTAAGCGGCTTTTATTTATTATAAATTATGACATAAATTTTTGTTGTCTCCTCTAAATTGGTTGTTTCTCGTACATGAAAATGATTTCTTGTGTTTTAAAGTGTTCTTGCTATACCCACATCTTGTTTTATTGTGAAAAAAATTCTCCAATGAGAAAAGCACAAGTTGCATCCCTTGAGCAAGTGTATGAATAGGTATTATAAGGAGCACGTTCTAATTTTAGCGGTACATTAACCCTTAAAAGTCTTCAGAGTAAAAGTAGTATAAGTTTGTGTGGGGAATAAAAAGATAAATCAAAGTGGGGCGGAAGCAAATATATTTATAAAGGAGACATCATTGAATCTAGGGGGAAAGGATACCCCCTCGCTGACTTCCTACGTGAAGGTGGTGTTTCTCTAATAACCAAGCAGCTTCCAAAAATCCTTCTAAAAGGAGGATAAAATCAAATGCATAAATTAGGAGGCATCATTGACACTAGGGGGAAAGGATACCCCCTCGCTGACTTCCTACGAGAAGATGGTATCCCTTAAGCAATCTGCAAGCCTCCAAGACATTTAAACTGTCAAAATAAATCTAATTAATTCCCATCTCTCTCATATGAAATGAAGAAATGACTTTTCTCGGTTGGTTTAGTGCTAAGATTAGAACTTGTTTCCTCATAATATCTGTCTTATACAGGAGCAAGAAAAGGGCTGGACTACACACACACACACTCACTTGAGACTTGTTGTTGGCCTGAATAAAGATCATAAGAAATGCTTGAATTTGTGATTAGTGTACACTTGAAATTAAGCCTTTGAGGAGACATAAGTTTTTAATTGAATTGTCATATATTAGTCTTGTTTTATGCTGCTATGTTTATGCCTTTTCCTTGAGGACAAGCAAAGATTCAAGTATGGGGGAGTTTGATGAGTCAATAATTAGTGTTTTTAATATAATATTTGAGTCCGTTTTATTTAGATTTGATTTCGTTTTATTTAATATTATATCCTTTTTAGAACTATTTTACTTTAATTGCAAGTTATTATATTTCAGGAACAAATAATTGATAGATTGAGTCTTGGAGCAAAAGAAAGAGGATTAGAAGCTGATTCGGGATGAAAATACGAAAATATGGGACAAAAATATGTCGCCCCCAAGTCAGAGACTTGGTATGGCCCGTGCCACCAGCAGCACGGCCGTGCCTGCCTTCAAGATGCTCTTTTGCTGCTTCTGCTTCATGGACAAGCTACCTATTAGTTTATTTCTGACCTAAAAGCCCGTGGTTTCTTGTGGAACATTCTAGTGTTATATTTCTTAGGGCTTAAGTCATTGTAAACTA
>Ga0315913_1002703_pt1 | contig 21020 bp, 14 predicted proteins | sample MpolsnodulesMG_FD_207736 | JGI IMG/M metagenome (GOLD analysis project Ga0315913, IMG submission 207736) | Medicago polymorpha root nodule microbial communities from Los Angeles, California, United States - small nodules | ecosystem: Host-associated > Plants > Roots > Nodule | place: USA... | reverse complement strand
CGAGCCACGACGAAGGCGAAAGAAGAAGGAGAAGGTGGTGGACCCTGAGCCACTAGATGACTATCCCGGTGGCCCACACGAGACTGGCCTGCTGTGGAAGTACCATGTGCACGTGGCCAGGAAGGCGGCTGATGGCTAGGTATCACTTTAAACTCACTTTATTAATGTTAATCTGTGTGAAAATGATGTTGATATTTGTGATGTAGTGTTAAATCTGTTTCTGAAGCCATGAGTTTAAACTCACTTTATTAATTTTTATTATTTGCAATGGCGTGGAAAATTAAAATGCATACAACGGAAAGAAGATAGAAGAGATGCATGATAAAGAAACCATCCCTATCATGGCTGCACAGTGGTGGCAGGACAGATTGCATGCCACCGGCCTTGGTTGGCTCCAGGATACCAGCTACAGTCTGATTGACCATGGTCTGATTTGTGCCTTTGTGGAGAGGTGGCACGAGGAGACTTCCAGCTTCCACCTTCCGTTTGGGGAGATGACAGTCACACTTGATGATGTGGCATGTTTGCTGCATCTCCCCATTGACGGCATGCTCCTGTCCCACGGGTCCATATCACGGGATGAGGCAGTGGAATTGATGGAGACGTACTTGGGGTCTAGTACGAGTGATGTTGTTAAAGAGGTCGAAAAGACCAAAGGTGCACATTGCCGAATTAGCTACTTGGAGAGGATCTTCAAGGAGCGTTTGAAGGAGCAGAGGGATTTGGCTACCGAGTATGGTGTGACTCAGGAGGTGCAGAGGTTGCGGGACCAGGCTGTCCACATATATTTGCTATACTTGGTGGGGATCACGATCTTCTCTGACAAGAGCCAGTGGGTTGTGGATGTTGTGTACCTGAGGTACTTTAGAGACCTTGATCTTGTTGCTGGTTATTCACGGGGAGCTGCGGCACTAGCTCACTTGTATAAGGAGCTCAACAATGTTGCACGTTGGAACTGCAGTCAGGTGGCATGATACCTGATTTTGTTGCAGGTATAAAATAAAAACTATGTTTTAATTTTTTAAATGTAAGTGTATATGATTTGTATATTTATAAGTGCTTGTCTTTGGTGCAGGCTTGGGTGTTTCATCACTTCCCAGGTGTTGGGAGCAAGGATGTCTGGGTAGGATATAAAGAGAATCATTATCCACACGCGATGCTTTTTTTACCATTGTCTGGTTTAGGCACAGTGGACAACTATAGAAACCATTTGGATGCGTTGAATTTGACGAGGGTTTCCATGGCCCCATATGGAGAGCACTGTCAGACACATCCGTTTGAGTGGATCAGCCTTTACTCTAGATGGCTGAGATTCAGAGACCGCATGGTGAGATATCTGCCGGAGAGGGTGCTTCGTCAGTTTGGGAGGGTTCAGATCATACCGAGACATCCCGTTGAGAGTGCACATATTGATGTTAATTTGGCGGAGATCACAAACCGCTTTTGGACTAAACTTGATTATGCGCCGACACCTCAACAGTTGGAAGAACATGCAGTTCATGATGTGGACGTAGTAGATGGCTACATCGATTGGTTTTATCGCCATTCCCTTCCACGCATGGTTCTTCTTGACATGCCAGTACAGGTGCCGAGGCCACCGGAGCGTGAGGTCCTTGATGTGCGAGTTGCTCAGGAGGATGGAGACCTTGCGTACTTACAGCTTAGCGGAAGGATGAGCCACATCAGAGACCACCTCTATGCTGTGATGAGAAGTGGTCTCGTACCGAAAGGGACTGAGGAATGGCAACATTTGGAGGATGCTTTGAAAGAGGTGCATGATGGGAATGTTTACCGTCGTCGGGGGGCTACCGAGGGTGGCAGGGGTGCTAGAGGTGGCAGGGGTGGTGGCAGAGGTGGCGGTGGTACGGGTGTAGTTATTAGGGGCTGATTGTATTGTATTTTATGTTTATGTTTGAACATTTTGGATGCTTTTGAATTATGTAACACTTGGATAATTTTGAATGTTATGTAATCTTGGATAATTTTTAATTATATTTGATTAATGTTATGTTTGCAAAATTATGTTTTGTTGATGATTTTAATGTTATAAGTTCGATTTACTGTTAGAACATGTCACCGACATGATATGTCTGTTTGGAAGCAAGCAAAATGCACCAAAACAGAGGCTTAGCCAAAACAGACGGCTTCTGCCTCTGTGTTGATGCATTCCGGATTATATAATCCGGACAAGTTTATAATATTCCAGATTATATAATCCGGAACCATCGTTCACCACCCTCTTTTGTTGACTTTCAACGGGGTGATTTACACTATTGGGATTATATAATTCGGAAGTTATCTAAAATGTTCGGATTATATAATCCAGATCCATCTATTCATAACTGACATCTTCATCCATCAGGGTGATGAAGTGCCAAAATCCACAAAATAATCCGGAATTGATATTCTGGAATTGGTTCGGATTATATAATCCGGACAAGGGGTATTTTGGGAAAAAAATAGGGCGCGCGAGGAAAGGCATAGGGTGGAAAAAATAATACTCTAAGTGGAGATGCATTTTGCATGTCGATGGCTTCAAGGATCTTTTTTAAGAGTGGGAGACTGAGAGGCCTTAACTGAAGACAATAGGATTCCATTTGAGTCTCCAATACAAGGATTACTGCTCTCCCCATGCACTTTTTGCTCGCACCCTGCAACCTTGCCGAAATTACCCCTGCGTTAGTTAACTAACGCAAGTGTAAATCAAACATGTCTTAAATTTACACATGCGTGACTTAAGTCATGCCGCATGAGTTAACTCACGCAGGTTATACTAGTCTGTTTTGATCTTTTGTTTTGATCTTTTGTGTTATCTAGAGCTTGACGGTGCTTCAATGGTTATGCTACTTTTAATGCTTATTCGTTATTGTACTTACAAAGTCACTGCTCTGCTTTATAGCTTAAAGAAATAGATGCAGTTACTATTCCTTTTTTTCAATTCAAGGTATGGAATTGAGAAGATCCACGTGGCTTACACATGATGGTTCAAAGGAATTTATTGTGTTTGGTATATTCAATTAGAAGTAGAACTAGGATTCATTCATCACTAGTGCCTGGTATATTTGCACGTCAATATGTAAAAACATTGTGAAAATGAAAACAATACCAGCGTGAGTTAACTCACGCTGGATTTATAACCTCTGTGAGTTAATTCATGCAGCGTGACTTAAGTCACGCATGTGTAAATTTAAGACATGTTTGATTTACATTTGCGTTAGTTAACTAACGCAGAGGTATTTTTGAAAGTTCAACTGGATGGGAGCGAAATGTGCTGGGCGAAGAGCAGTAATCCAATACAAGTGATCCATAGGGCACAATGCACATTGTCAAGTTTGAAGTAAGAACTTCCTACATCACATAGGGCAACACTTGAGTGACATAGCTTTTGGTGCACATTGGTGACATTGTTCCTATCTCTCTCTTAATCAATCATTTTTTTTCATCTAAATAATTTATTTTAGTCATTCATATATCATTCTCTCTTATCTAAAATACATTAATGTCACCAAAAAGTTATGCCACTAAAAGTGAAATCCAATAAACTACGGGGTCTAGTATAAGGTTATTTTCAAATTGAATTGCATAGTTGTGGTAGACAACATCTAGAACAATAAGGAAGATGTATTAGAGTTTAGACTTAAGAGTCATTATTTCTCAATGTTCTCACATCCTTTGTGTAACTGTAGAGTTCAGTTATCCAGAGACAAGCTCCTATTTGTGTTGAGAGGAAGCTCATATGTTATTGTTGATTGTATTTTTAATGAAATGGAGTAGTTTTACTTTTGCAAAAATAATGATAAATAAGTGTGAATTGTGCAAGCCTGTCACTTTATGTTTTTCTACAAAACATTTAAATTTAAGAAGTTAGTTTTTCAATTGTTAAATATAAACTATAAGCTTTTCCTTAAAAAAAAAAGCAAATTATAAGCTATAGGTTCATTTTTTATGCATTATAGTATGTTATGGTTCATTCGTCCAAAATTATAAGTCGTTTTGAAAAAAACTGTCCCAAAATATAAATCGTTTTACAAATCAATAAAACATTAAATGATACATTTTTTTCATCAGACCCTCAACTATTTATATTACTCTATTTTCTTTTAATTATTTAATCATCTTTCACATTCATTTAATGAAGGATAATTTTGTAAAATAACTTATAATTTCTCATTTTCATACAAAATTAATTATCTCTCTAAATTTGTGTGAAATGATAAAACGATGTATAGTTTAAGACATAGGAATCTAATGCTTTTGTCAAACAACACCCGGGTTTGTTTACATACTTATGAATCGGTTTTTAAGGATGAGTTAGGCCGCCAATTTCATTATGGTATCAGAGCCAGTGGAATTCAAGGGCCACCTACCGATTCACGCACCAAGCCAAAGAGTGCTGCTGGGCGTGACGGTCGATTCACGCACCAAAGCCCAAAGAGTGTTGGGCGTGACAGGGGTGTATTGGGAAAAACCCATGTCCCACATCAGATAGATAAGACTCTTGATAAGAGTTTATATAGAGGAGACAATCCTCACCTTATGAACCGGTTTTCAAGGATGATTTAGGCCTCCAATTTCATTATAAGATAGATGGTTAATGTATTCAACATAGTATTTAATGTTGATTGAAGAAAAATATATAAAATAAATATGGGTGTGTTGTTAAAGAATTAATTAATGTACTTGGAAATATCAAAGAAGTCTTATAAAAAGAGACAATTTTTTTTTAAAAGGGTCTTATATTTAGGAACGAAGGTAGTATCTCTCATCATTCACATTTCCTCCGCTTTTACATTCAATCAACTTTACATACTATTTCACTACATTTTATATTATACTCGTTTGTTTCTATTCAACATAGTATTTAATGTTGATTGAAGAAAAAGATATAAAATAAATATGGGTGTGTTGTTAAAGAATTAATTAATGTACTTGGAAATATTAAAGAGGTCTTATAAAAAGAGACAATTTTTTTTTAAAGGGTCTTATATTTAGGGACGAAGGTAGTATCTCTCATCATTCACATTTCCTTCGCTTTTACATTCAATCAACTTTACATATTATTTCACTACATTTTATATCATACTCGTTTGTTTGTACCAACTGATCTAAGCTCACGAGGACAATAAGATTATGTGATTGTTTCACTTAAATCCTTTTTTTGTGTAAAATTTGTGTTACATCATTAAATTTATGATTTCTTCATAAAATAATACGAAAATTTAATGTCGAACATGTTGCATCGTTGAAGTGTATGCATTAAACCTGTTGAAGCTTTCTTTTTAACATGTTGAGGAATCTCACACTAAATACTCATTTGTTACTACTGTTGATATATTTTCTGTCAAAATCAACGCTAACAACTAACCATAACTTACTTCTTTATATTTAGAGTCAATGAGATTTGAAAATCTGATTGCTTCAAAGTCAAGTGGACCAGATTGCATCTTATTGCAAATACATTTAGAAGTCCATTGAGAACACAACTTGTACATTTATTTTTACATTTCAAGATGAAAATAATTTCTTACTCCTTTATTTGTTGCTCGTGGAAGCAATAAATGAGTCAATGATTTTCCAATACAATACATGTCAAAAAATGACAACTATTGTTTATTTTAATCTCTTGCAGATGAGATTAACTTCTCTTAGGTGTCAGAACATACATCTTACAAGCATGTGAATCTAACTCAGCAGAGATTTCCCCCGAAACCAATGATTTTGTTGAGTGCTGCAAAAATCATTACACACCATCAAAACCATATGAATTTATTGTTTTTCACAATACAATGAAAAATGAGCCTAACTAACTCTCTTACCTCCCATAAATCTCTTGCATCAACTATAGTTTCTGATTTCAGACCTATGTCTGACCAAGATGCAGTTACTGTTGCATTTGATGAACTTCTATTCCATAAGACCACCGCTACTTTGTTATTAGTGAGAGGACCTGCCCATACCTATCTCCATAGAATTTTTAGTAAGAAGTTGTAACTGAGACAATTTTCACATGCATATGTACGTATACAAATGATTTCATTATAAGGTTACATTAATTTGCATTTATCGTAGGCTGCTGCAGATCCATGTTTTGAGTTGAAAGTTAAACAAATTTAGTATCATCATAAGTTGTGAGAAATCAAACTTAAACACCATAAAATATAAAGGGAAAGAAAATAATGTCACCTCTAAATCATTGTTGCTTTTAACTTTCTTTCCCTGAACTCCAAGTTTATCTGCAATACCACAAGAAGCGTGTGAGTTTCAAAACACCCTTTATTGAAGAAATTAATATATTTATCTTTCAAGAAAGTCTACTTACCTTGGTTTACTGCAATAACTTCAGAGTTGCTTATCAATTCATATGTGATATTATCCATTGCTTGAATATTACAACCAACTAATAAAGGGGCCTATTTAAACCAAGTAAAATAGTTAAAAAAAAAACAAATTACTGACATATTACTTTGTCTTAACGATAGGTATATAAAAATTATTTCATGCACCTTAGCTAATGCCCAAATGCTGAAATGGGCACGATATTCCTCTGTTGTCATTCCTCCATTTCCAACTTCGAGCATATCCGGATCTAATATCCAAACATTAATGGCACATATGAGAAATTAATATTGCAGTTTGATGTACTTGTAATGATCTTAAGTTTAACATGCATAACATTACTAGTGAGGTTAGTTAATTACCATTCCGTCCTCCAGGTCCAGCATAAGATGCCCATTTGTCGTTTATATCTATTATAGAAGTCATCCTAGGGAGGAATAAAGTTAGTTGGTCATAATATAGGAAAATGAAGAAAAGAATTGATTTTTTCTTTTCTTTCATGACTCAATTATTACGCAAAAAGAGACATCGTATAATGTGGGAATGTGAGTTATCATATTAATTTTACCTATGCCAGTTATCTTTAATATCTCCTGTTGTTCTCCAACTATTTCCCACACTTTTGGCCCATGTTGCTGGATCTTCCTTTCCCCTATGTTTCAAAAAAGCAATTATAATGAAATAGAAAATGAAATATCAATTATGTATGAGAAACATTATCACCAATTCAACTCACCATTCACACATAGAGAAGAAGATTGACCTTCCAGATTTTAATAAGGCTTCACTCATTGGTGGATACCTGATTTACACAACATATGAAACTAGTAGGTACTATTTTTTTTTTACAAAATATTAAATATGTAGATATACCTATTTGCATTTGAAGAACATAAATTAAATACCTTTCTCTAACGCTTATACCATTATTGTGACAATTATCATACTTCAAATAGTCGACTCCCTAAAGAAAAATTTGAATCAATATTGGTTAACAACATAAGATTATAAACAGGATATAATGTTGATAAAAGTGAAAAATGACTTTCAAATAATGTATGTATATATGATATACCCAAGAAGCAAATGTTTTGGCATCTTGTATTTCATGTCCCAGTGATCCAGGCATACGTTTACTACAAGTTTGATTTCTGCATAGCAATTGTAAGTGATCATAAATAATGTTTGAACAATCATAGTCATGATCATACAAAAATTTAATATGTTGATACCCGGCATCTGAATAGATTCCCAACTTCAAGCCTTTCCTGTGAATATAATGAGCTAGAGCCTTGATTCCTGAAGGAAACGTTGAAGCCTTGGGAACCATATTTCCCTAAATCTTTAACTTGTCAGGGGTATAAACACTACGAAATATTAATGTACTAATTTAAATTCACTTATATATATATATATATCCTTTTTAAAAATAGACACATAAAAGTACATGAAGAAAATAAACATACAAATTAATGGAATTTTTTTAAAGGCGATATATATTAAATACCTGTGAATCTCGATTAAGTTCCGCCCAACAATCATCTGGAAAAAAACATGCAAATTTATATTATTAAAATATGTTTTTATAAATAAATAAATAAATGTCTATATGATCACATATTAAAAAAATACATTAATATTTAAAAAAATTCTTTACAAGAAACTTTAAAAAATTATTACCTAAATATTCACTCATCAACAAAATAAAGAGCAAGTATAGTAGCAGCAATGATCGTTGTAATTACCACTTGCCACCTACCTAAATTGATATACTTGTACCCTAGGGCAATAAGGCCAGTTGACACCATCGCATCAGCTGAAATGATAAATCAATATAGTTTAGATCAATTGAATTACAAATATCTAAACTGTAAAAATAATAGCTTAGGGAACATCATAATAAGGACAATAAACATAGATACCTGTATCTCGGATTAAACTTTCATTGATATCGCAACCGAAATGATTATAGCTATTCCATCTGAACATCATAAATATAATTGATTAGGAAATTATATACTTTCATGAATTTAATTGGAGAAAATTATGTGTATTCTTTATGTGTGAATCATAAAAGAAAAAAATGGATATATTTTATTTGTATTTGAATGACAATGGATGAAAATGACAAATATAGGTAAAGATGGTATAGCATACCCCATGGGGGGTGTCTGACCAAGTCCATTTTGCAACATATAACTCTTAACCTTAGTGGACATTTTAGTTACATTGTTGCTTCCTAATAAACGGGCAGCTGAAGATGATGGGACACTTGCAATAATATTAAGCAACACGAGGATACAAAATGCAACCACCATTAATCTAGCCATTGCTCTAATTATTTGAACTTTCAATGAACCTATGGATGATGAATATTGTATAACCTTATAGTGGTATATATAAGACCAACGATGCAAGCAATTTGATGATTTCTTACAACGGCCACACTCTATTCAAGGTGAAAGAGAACAAGTAGAAGAAGAAGTTAATATTGTTATTCAAAATGGAAATGACATTAGGTTCTTCCGTCAGTTTGTCCACTAGATAAATGGATTGAATATAATAGCTGCCTTCATCCTCCTCATTCTTCTCATAACAATATATACATCATTATGATGCTATGTTTTTATATTATTTTGGCTTTTTTGTTTTTTATGTTTGTCATTTTGTGGCAAAACAATAGAATTGTCAGTAACATATATATACTTTTTATGTCATGTAAAGAGTGACAATTTTTTTTATTTGTCACAAGTTAAGAAAAACTTATCACCAAGCCATTTGAGTTGGTTTGGTGGTGATGATTTCGGTTCTTAAAAGTGTATTTTTCTTCAAAGTTTTAGGTTCGATTCTCTACCATATCAATTTCAATGAGATAGTTTAGTTTATTAAAAAAAATCTTATTTCTATAAATACAAAATAAAGGATTTTCTTTGAAAGAACGAAATAAAGGATATTGACTATGAAGTAATATATGCAACATTAATTAAAATATATCAGTGGGATAGTCTAGCTTATTAGAAAAAAACTTATTAATGTAAATATAAAATAAAGGTTATTGACTATAAGTAATATATGTAGCATGAATTACTTCATTAATATAGGAGAGAAGTTTTGGGCTAATGTTCGCACGATGCGTGCGGTTCTTATTTTGTTTGAATCATTGTCTGGCCTGAAAGTGAACTTTTCGAAGAGTCAGTTGGTTGGTGCTAATGTTCCTGATTCCTGGCTGTCTGAGGCAGCACTGGTTTTGAGGTGTAGGTTGGTTGTTTCCCTTTTGTGTATTTGGGGTTGCCCGTCGGTGGGAATCCGCGTCATTTAGATTTTTGGAAACCGTTGGTTCTTCGTATTAACTCTAGATTGTCGAGTTGGAAATCTAAAAATTTATCTTTGGGTGGTTGCCTGGTTATATTAAAGTATGTCCTGTCATCGTTGTCTATTTATGCCATTTCTTTCTTCAAGGCTCCGTCTCCTCTATTGAATCTATTTAGTTTGGTTTTGTTGGTGGCAATTGTTCTAAGGCGCGACAATCTATTATGCATTTGATTTGGTATGCTAATGTGTGGGAAATTTGGAAAGAAAGAAATAGCAGGATTTTCAATGGCAAAGAATGCTCAACATATCAGATTGTTGATAAGATTAAGTCACTTACCTATTTGTGGTTGAAGGCGAAAATCGCAAATCTCTCTTTCAACTACCATGCTTGGTGGCTTAGTCCGTTCACTATGTTGGGCATCAGTTAATGTTATTTCTTTCTCTATTTTTTAGTCTCTATTTTTCTGTTTTCATTCCTTTGTACATATGATTGTGACTTTGTTCTTTTTCTGGTACACCTTTTGCTAGGAAGAACACTTTGATTGGGTAATATATTCCATTTTAGCCTCTTCAAGAAAAAAAAACATTAATTAAAATATACATTAATTCAAATAATAATTATTGTTACATTAAAAGATTTAAAAAAAATGATACTATGTTGCAAAAATATTTGTGCATATTGGCAGGACTCGAAGCGTATGGCTATCTCTCCGGTTCATGCTATCTAATCAATTGTTCTTCTTATTCTTATTTTAATAGTTTCATAACACGTTACCAACACGACGCTCTAATTAATTGAGCAAACACAAGTATGTTATTAGAATAAAGATTTGAATTTAATTTAATTCAGGTGAATTGATTTGTTCTAAAAATATATTTTTATTTGAAAAAAACTTTTATATCCTACTGTTTAATTTCTACTTTGAAATTAAAATTGATTCACGTAAATTTTGTGTATAAATTTTATATTTTCTTTTGACGTAACCGTTTGCCTCTTCTACTTCAAACATTTCCTTGTACATGAAAAAAAAGAAGTTAAAACTACACCAGTACAAAACAATCCATCATCCTTATCATTCAATTCATCCTTCTACCAAAACAATCAACCTGCATAAACAGTACAAAATAACAGCAAATCGAGCTCCAATTGAAAGCAGCATATAATCTAATAACATTTCACAATCCATTCCATTTCATTCCAAAAAGTTGTTAAATTGAAAATGATAAAAAAAAACTGTCAAAATTGAAGAACTGATTTGCATATTGTAGGCTTTGAAGTTTGATCTTTGAAGCAATGCAATTTAAGAGAATATAAAATGAAATTAATCAACGATTGCTAGCTCAATTGCTAATCATAATATGTACGTAACTTAGCTCTTTGAGCCTCGAAGCCTATCCCTTTAACATGAACTTTCATTTCATGTCATCACATCATCATTTTATACTATATTGACTTAGTTGATAAATGATAATCTGTAGGTAACTTAGCTCACTGAGCCTTTATGCCTACCCATAAAACCCAACTAATTTAAAAAATAAAAACCTAAATAATAATAAAATTTTGCTCAAAAAAAAAAAAGAAAAATGAACTTAGCAACATGAACTTTCATTTTATGTCACCACATATCATCATCATCTTGAGGGGCGTTTGTTTCAAGTTTACAAAATATAATCCTGAAAATAATTTTTCTGAAAATATAAGGATGATAATTTTATTCTCGGGTTTGCTGTGAAAATGTGTTTTGTAACACCCCAATTTTTAATATTAGTTTATTAGTATTATTATTAGATGATATTAATATTATTAATAGTATTGATTTATTTGGTATTATTAATTTAATTATTCGTATTTATTGAGAGAATAGGTAAGAGGAAAGTAGATGGATTGGTTAGTTGCACCTGCAATTTTTTTATTTTTTTTAAAAAAAAAAAAGAAGTATATATGTGTTGGATGTCTACAAGTCAGCATAAGATACATAAGTTCACAAACTCTAAATATCTATACATTGATTTCAAGTATATTCTATGTTTCTAATATGGTGGCTGCAACATGCTTCGCTGTACTTCAGATGCAACCTATCTATCCTGCCATTATTAAGCTTGTAATATGCTATAATTTCAAGTGATCTTTATAGATGTTTCAAATATAATAAAATTATTCCTACTATTTTTTTTAATGTCTTTGAGATAATGTTTTAAAATGTAACCAAAAAAAGATAATATGTTTTAAATGATGAATTATTTAATGATGAGTAACAATAAAAGTATTTGATGATTTGTAATAATGGATTATTTGATGATGTGTATTGATGATTTATTTGACGATGTATAATTTATGTGCTATTTAAAGATGCGTTATATATAAAGATGTGCTATTTGTAGATGTGTGATCTAAAGATGTATATATAAAGGCGTGTTGATATAAAGATGTGTTATACAAAGATGTGTTGCATAAAGATGTGTAGTTGTCGAGTCATATAAAGATGTGCATTGTTGAGTCATTACTTGATGTTTAGGCATTCATGGTCAGTCCGATTTAAAGATGGGGGATAAATCAGTAACATAACTATGATATCCAAAACCGATACCACATGCATATAGAGTCGAGTTAGAGACATTGCATACATAACTACAGGTCTATTTGAAGATGTGTAATTAAAAGATGTGATATTTAAAGATGTGTAACTATTTAAAGATGTGATATTCAATGATGTGCTTCTATATGATTATGTGTGAATGATCTATATTTTTCTAAATGTGTACTTGATATACTTAAATGGTGATGATACTTGTATGTTTTATAAGATCTTGATTGATGCCTATTGATTTTTATCAAACGAAGGTTTATGTTTAAATGTGAATATTATCCGTCTGTGATGTATACATGCCTAATTGTAAATGATGTATTCTTTGTTTTGGATCTATACATGTGTTTACGCATTTCTTATGTTGAATATATTCTCACCCTTTAGTGGCGAGTTGAGCGCCTACACCCTTGTGGTGTACATTGGCAGGAAGAAGAAACTAAGTAGCAGTGAGTAGCTGGACGTTGTTGGCACCTCCTCATTTATTTAGTCACTATTGTTGGAGTCTTATAGAGTCGAATGCTCTGATTAGTAACACTAGAGTCGGGATAATTTGTTTTTTCTTCAATACTTTGCTTTAGAATTCAATTTTGCTTAAGATTATTAATGATGTGGCAATTTTATTAAACAAATTTTTTAGAATTATTCCGTTGTGACATTTTTGAAATTATGAATTAAATTGTTTGAATTTTTATGAAGATATGTGACACCATTGCGTGTTTATTTATTTTGAATACATTTTTATTATAAAAAATAAAATGTGGGATTAGGGTGTTACATGTCTGGTTAGTATTTAAAGTATTCATGGGAATGACTGATAAAACGATATTTATAGATAGTAATTAATGATTTTATTCTCACCTTCATGAGAACTTTATTCCTCCCAATTTCTTTAGGAACAAAACAACATTACCAGAAAACTTCTATTCCTAGTTTCGAGCCCATACCCGGACTCGCGCTGGATAGCGTTTGTGTTGTGTGTTTGCATTTGTTTCTTTTAGACCACTTTTGCATTTGGATTGTATCTATACCCATTTTGCGTTGATTTTGTGGTTTGACTGGGTTTGGTTAATGTCGCCCCGAGTAGTTTGTATTCTCATTTTATTTTAATATATCTAGGGTGTTACTGAGGGTCTCCATTGCACCCTTGCTTAAAAAAAATTAAAAATTTGAAACAAACATAGGAATATATTTTTCCTATCATATTCTCAGGAATCTTCAAATATGACTTGAAACAAATGCCGCCTTGTATTTAACCACTTACTATTAATTTAGTCTCTAACATAATATTAGAAGAATTAATATAGTAAAATTTAGTCTCATTTGAGAGAGCCTTATAAAACTAGGGATGAATTTGATTGTTGATGTGAATCCGCAAGCGCACGATTCTATCGAAGTAGTAAAATATCATTCCACAGGGAGTTGTTGTAATTACCGATTTTCTTTCTAATTATGATTAGCTGAAAGGTTTAAAGTTTAGAAATTAAACAAATTGATTGATATAAAATTCAAATAATAAAAAGCGTCTTAGGATTATTGGTTCATCATAACGATAAATTACTCACAATCCAAACCTATATTTTCCTCTTAAATTAAATTCGTTTCTAAAGACAAGTTTCTCTAATGTATTTCATGGTTCCTTTCAGAATCCATGAGTGTGTTTCAATAACAATCACCCATACTCTCATGGTTGATTGTTATTGAAACCCTTTAAGAGCGAAACTTATTGCCTCAATACTTCACAAAACTATTCATTTGGGGTGTCCCTATCAAGTTTTGTGTCGTCTTGTCTAATTTCATTTGTTCCAATATCAAACTTCATCTTTCGATCCTTCGTTTGATATTTGAGATGATGAAATAACAACTATTAAACTTCACCTTTCAGTCCTTCGTTTAATACTTGTTACTGAGTTTGAAAACAATGAAATTAGATTAGAAAATAGATTTAAATAAGATTAGGGTTCTAGGCTTTGTTTGATAGGAATTAAGTCATTAGACTCATCCAACAACCCCAAGACCTAGAGATCTACTCACTCATGATCATGGTAGATGAAGAAATTAAATTGATGGAATAGAAAGACATGGAAGTAGATTGTTGAATGTAAAAGTGCGGAATTGTAAAGAACAATGAATTAAAGAACAAGAAAATAAAGCTTTAATCAATTTGATTCAATGGAAAACAACTGTCACAAATATTCCAAGATTCAAAGATGAAAGTCTGATTGTTCTCTTTATATATATAGCAAAAGCCAGCCTCTAGAAAAGGAAATAGTTCCACATTATAAGGCACTAAAATCGGTCATAAAAACAACCCAGATCGGAACATAAATATGCACCAAATCAGCACATAAATATAGTGGCAGAATTTCCCTCTTTTTAGCTTTCTTCTCAAATAAGCTTTAATCATGCATCTTAATCCATTCTTTTGCTCAAAGACTTGATCATCCATCATTTGTGTTCCTGAAAATAAAACGAACAAATTTGCAGTCAAATAGTTCTAAAAAGAAACTTAAATAAACATAATTCTATTAAAATAAACGGTTTAATAGCAGTTTTAGCCCCCTAAGAAAAAAAATACAAAACTGCCCCCTAAGCTTTGCACCAGTGGCAGTTTTGGTCCCCAAGGCCAATTTTGACTTGGTCTACGCTAACGTGGCGCCCTAAGTGAGGTGCACGTGTTATTATTTTTAATTTTATTTTTGCCTTGGGGGGTCAAAACAGCTACAGTTGCAAAACTTAGGGGGCGATTTTGTAGTTTTTTATCTTAGGGGACCAAAATCCCAACTTCATAAAAGTTAGGAGGTGAAAACTGCTATTAACACTTAAAAACCACCTAATTATTGACTCATCAATTGTTTCCTCGTGAGAATTGCAAATACTCAACACATGTTTCTCAATCCAATTCCAAACTCGAAGATTAGCTTGTGCATCTTGCATTGAAAACAATGGAATGAAAAACAAATGACAACCAATTTAGACATAAAAAATATTTCAATAATTTATTAAATGAAAGATTAAATTGCATTTTTTTTTCCTTATTTTATTAAATTTATGAAAATAGTCCCTCTTTTGTATAATTGATTTTTTTTTTTTAGGCTTAATACATTGTTTGGTCCCTTAACTTATTTTTGGTTTTCACTTTGGTCCCTTAATTATAATGTGTCTCAATTTGGTCCCATAAATTTTCTGTCACTTACTATTTTGATCCTTTCCATTGATATTTTGCATAATCTGTTAACTCATTTCCACGTGTCAGTTAAGATTCTTGATCAACGGTTGGATTTAAATAGCACACACGACATATTGTAGACTCACAACATATGATAACAACAAATTCTTCATCACCATCAACAATTTCTTTCTCCATGAATCTAATTCCATCGACAGAAACAACAACAATTTTTTCATCACCATCAACAATTTCTTCATCACCATCAACAACAACAACAACCACAAACATCGCAATCTCAATTTCAACAACAATAAATTCTAAAAACAGCAGCAACAATAACAACAACAAACTTAACATCAAAATTTTCATTAATCAGTCTCTTCACACTTCCATATTCATCCATTAAAAAATAAAAAACAAAAAATAAAATATGAAAACCTAGAAATAAAAACCCAGAAATAATAAAAATACAAAACTCCATCTTCATCTTCTTCTCATATATGCCATGTGTGAAGAACCCAGATAACAAATTTCTTTCTCTATGATCAAGTTGTTGTTGCCGCTGTTGTTTCTGGTATGCCATGTGTGAAGAATAGAAGAAGGGAAGAATGGAGTAATTGTATGCTTCTGGTTCATAAATTGTTGAGTTTTTGCAGAAATTAAGTGGTGGTCGCCGGCGCGGTTGCAGCGGTTTGCGGCACGGTGGTCGCCGGTGAAAGTTCTCCAATCCCAAAATAGATGTAGGAGGTTTGTTGCAGACATCATGGGGAAAAAGAAAATCATATTAGTTTTTCAAATGGAGATTTGTGGTGGCCGGAAAGTAAGAGAGAAGGTGGTGGTTAGGGTTTTTAAAATCTTACCAATTTAATAATAAGTTGGTGGCTTTTTGAAGAGGAAGATGAGAGTAGTTCAATGGTGGTGGTGGTGTGGTAAAACGACGTCGGACGGTGGAGTAATGGTGGTTGAAGCATTTTGATGGCGGTTCAAGAGGGAGAAGGTGATACGCGTATCAGAGAAGAAGAAAGGAAATAGTTGTGTTTTTTTTTTTTGGGTAGTGAAATAATAATAATAATAATAATAATAAGAATTATCATATGTTTGTGAGTCCACGGTATGGCATGTGTTCTTTTTAAATCCAACCGTTGATCGAGAATCTTAACTGACACGTGGAAATGAGTTAACATATTTTGCAAAATACTAACGAAGAGGACCAAAATAGTAAACGGCAGAAGATTTATGGGACCAAATTGAGACACTTTATAGTTAAAGAACCAAAATGAAAACCAAAAATAAGTTAAGGGACCAAATGATATATTAAGCCTTTCTTATCACTCAATTTTCGCTTTGCTTTGATCTCAACACTCATTTTTGCCCCAAAATAATAACTTTCTGGCACCAAAAAGGTGATTTTTGTCTCATGATTCAACATTTAGGCGATAAGTCACCACTTTCTGGATCAAATCATTTGGGGCAGAAAATTTAAGTTATGACTAAAATTGCAACAAATATGAAAATTGAGGAATCAAAAAAATTTCATTTTAGAAAAAAAAGGGTTATTTTCCACGGATAAAAAAATGCAATTAATCAATAAATGTTGGCTCAATTAACAAATCATAATTTGTAGGTAATTTGACTCGTTAAACCTTGAGATATGTCCTTAAAACCCAACTCATCTAAAAAATTTATTCTAAAAAAACAAAACAAAAAACTAAATAATAATAAAATAGAATAAAGAACTTAATAACACAAACTTGTATGTAGCTCTATTCGAAGGAAACAAAAAAACTTGTATGCAGCTTAGCTCACTAAGCCTTGATCGCCTAAATAAAAAACTAAGTAATAATAAACTAATAATAAACCAAATCATTTAAAAAGTAAAAAATTAAATAATAAAAGAAAGAAAAGAAGTCAGACACGTAAACTTTGATTTTAAATTCACGTTACTAACTCAATCTTTCTATTTTATATTGATTGTTTGGAGTCTATAAACACTATTATACTACTTATTTGAGTCGATGTGGGACTATATTTAGTGCACTTTTCTTGCTTCTTTAAGCTTTAGATAATCATATAGAACGGTTTCATTAATTATGTTAATTGCTTTAAGTTACTAGAAAAGTATGTTAGATTGAATGACATAACTCGATTAGTCATTCTTGAAAGTTTATATCTTTACTCTTTAGTTTATTTTTCTTATTTTCAAATAGCATGATTGATATGAGTATTTACAGTCTGAACAGTCTTATACTTATAATTACCAGTCTTATAATCCATTAATATCATTTCAAAAATGACTAAACCATCTTAATCAAAGAACACCAAATTCAACCAGTTTTGAGTGAAAGATTCATATATTGAATGGAACCAAAACCTAATTGGAGACCATCAAAATAAACTGGTTCAATACTAGTCTAAAATGGGTTTTCTTCGTTTACCACCGCCATCAAAATAGTTAATCTAATTTTTCATTAGACAGCCTAACTCTTCTTCTATCACTTTCGTCCATCTCAACAAGCCAACAGAGGGACATAGAGAAGGAGAGATTTTTGAATGTTTTTTCGCATGCACGTTTAGAACGTTATAAAAAGTTCCCGTACAAAAAATGAACTATAAATTTTATTTGTAGGTCAAAAACTTTTGTAAGTTTTTTCTGACAAGGATAATTTGTTTAATTATATGTGCATTTGTGTATATAATCTTGAAGACAGATAATTGATAATATTGTTTGCTCACAATGATTTTTGAGGTCTATAATGTTATCCACAGACTGTTGTTACATGACTCTTTGTCATTCTATGTAGTTGCAACTTGCCACTGTTTGTATTGATGACACATATGTACTATTATGTCATTGGAATATATCTTGCATTTTTGGACCAATTCTTTTAAGATAATAAATTTATTCTCAGTATGGTTTAACAATTGATTACAGTGGCTCCCATTATGATCCAACTCTTTGTGTGTAGAAATTGAAAACAAATATTGCTGATGCATGCATTTCCTTATTGCATACTATAAACTCCAGTAGTTAAAATGATAATATTTGATCTGTGTCTTTTTATAAATTCTGCTTTTATCTTGCAGTATGATCTCATATATACTCCTATAACTAATGTAAAATTGTAAATTGCATTGAAGGTTACATTGTTTAATTTTCATCTAAACTAAAAGATTTTTGCTTAGTCAAATAATTTTCCTCTATCACTATATGGAATAAACTTTCACATACTTACATCTTGTGTCATGGCACCTGTTACGTTCTTTATTTTGAAAGTATCATCTATAAATAAGGAAACCTGAAGGTTGTGGTGAAGGAAATACTTAAAGCTTTTCAATTTCTTGATGAATTTTTTGCCAATCTGTTTGTTATTTATTGGCATCCCTTGTTAAAATTTTTATCCTCCTTAATTCAAATTTGGTGTACAATACTCTCAGATTTGTAGCTTGCTATGGAAAAGTCAAACACTGACTTAAATTTTGTAGCTTGCGGAGAGAATTATAGGTCAAGAGATTGGGTAGAATTACTTTGTTAATCTGTTGTTAAACTAGATGAACATTAATTAAATAGGGGTACAAATTACCGTGGAAGAACATCAGAGGATTCAAAGATCTTGACCATATTTCTCTTTAATTTCCAGGACTAGCTTTCATGAACATTCATTTCATGTCACCACATCATCATCTTGTATTTAACCGCTTATAACTATTAGTTTAATCTATAACATAATGTCCGAGGGATTAATATAGGAAAATTTAGTCTAATTTGGGAGCGCCTTATAAAATTAGGGACACATTTGATTGTTTACTCTTGAGAATTGCAAATGCTCAACACGTGTTTCTCTATCCAATTCCAAACTCGAAGATTAGCTTGTGCATCTTGCATTGTAAACAATGGAACGAGAAACAAAAGACATCAATTTAGACATAACAAATATTTCAATTAATTAATTAAAGCATAGATTAAACTGCATTTTGGTCCTTATTTTATTGAATTAATGAAAATAGTCCCTCTTTTGTAAAATTGAACTTTCTGATCACTCAATTTTCACTTTGCTACAATTTTGGTCTCAGCGCATACCTTTTCCCCAAAACTATAATTTCTAGCACTAGAAAATGTGATTTTTCTCTCGTGATTCAACATTTAGGCAATAAATCACCACTTTTTGGGTCAAAAATCATTTGGGGTAGAAAATTTAGATTGTGACAAAATTGCAACAAATATAAAAATTGAGGATACTTTTTAAAAAAAAGAAAAGAAAGAGTGGTTAATATCCACATAAAATAAAAGGATAAAATATAATTAATCAATGAATTTTTCAAAAAAAAAAAAGAACTTTCATTTCATGTTATCATATCATTGTTTCTCTAAACCCAACTCATTTAAAAACATAAAAACCAAATAATAAAATAGAAAATTAAACGTATCAACATGAACTTTCATTCAATGTGATCCTATAAGGGTATTCAAATTCAAACAAATGGAAATTAAAACCGCAAACCGATCCCAAAAAACCGAAAACCGCACAAAACCAAATATTATTTTATGTGTTTGGATGATATTTTGTGAAAACCGCTCGAATTGGATCAGATTTTGGGTTGATTTTCCAAAACCGAATCAAACCGAACTGAACAACATACAAATATTTTAATATTAGGTATGAATATAATAAGTGGATGTCCATAAACCCTTATACTTATCTCTTAGGTGACACCATATTACTTATCCTCTAAGTAAGACATATTTGTACTTATCACTTAAGTACTTAACTCTTAAGTCATATCATTGTATTTCTTGACTAAAATAATGTATATATCGAGTTTTCATCCTGAAAGATGAAAGGTCACACCTTGTTAACCAAAACCATAGGTAGCTTGGTATGTAAGCTAAGTCTTACAATAGTTAATTAAACTATTATATAAGTCAAAGTAGGATGAATATAGAACCAATGAACAAGTAACTTGACTAAAATAGTGTTTTAAATTGAACTTTCATCCAATTGAAAGAAAGGTCAAACATTTGATAACCAAAGGATTGAATAACCAATGTTAGTTGAAACTCCATTTACAATGATGGTCTACAGCACAGACGTCATGCTTCCTCTGGAGATAGACACCCTTACGTGGCCAAGAGATAATTTCTCTGAAGAAGGTATGTATTTCTTTTTAAATTTACTCTTAACAAAATTTATGCAGGTCACCTCATCTCCTCATATTTCTTTAAAAAGAAATTTTTCCGTCTTGAATCTTATAGGAATTTCTTTGAAGACGCAAAAGAAATAGGAATAGCAGTGACCAAACTTTGATCAACCTTTTTTGGCTTGGATTCTTGTCAAATGCCTACTATAGTTCATTCTATTTATGTAATACTCATTGTATGATAATTATGGACCTAATTTTTTTTTTGAGGGATAATTATGGACCTAATTAACAAGTTATTACCCTAAAATAAAGTTTAAACTAAGTTCGTTTCCAAAGGAGGAACCTTTGTTGACCAAACTTTGACCAACCTTTTTTGGCTTGGATTCTTGCCAAATGCCTACTCTAGTTTATTCTGTAAATAGAGACTACATGTAACATAATTGTACATCACAAGAGAATAATATAATCATCTCTCT
>Ga0315913_1002701_pt1 | contig 21025 bp, 6 predicted proteins | sample MpolsnodulesMG_FD_207736 | JGI IMG/M metagenome (GOLD analysis project Ga0315913, IMG submission 207736) | Medicago polymorpha root nodule microbial communities from Los Angeles, California, United States - small nodules | ecosystem: Host-associated > Plants > Roots > Nodule | place: USA... | reverse complement strand
CACAGCCTTGCTAAGAACAGCGGGAAAAAAACCCATTCCCGACAAAATGGCCAAACCCCAAGCACAACCCCTACTCAGAAGATATCAGTCCCAACAGAGAATTAGTTCCGCCATCCACTTATAATATGAACAGAAGATATCAGTCGCAACAGAGAATTCGTTCTGTGCCATCCACTTATAATATGAACAGGGATGACTAGGGTGGCTCTCTAAAAATCAGTACCATGAAGTGAACTAGACTTTTTTAACCAATTGCTCAATATATGATGCCCCGCTAGGGAACACCAAATCATTGCGAGCATACCAGATGGACCACATGAACGTATGCTAGATCAACATAAAACCTCTCTTCAACTTCTCTCTCCCATAAACCACAAAATACCCCTCAAAAACACACCCAACATCCATTGGAAGAACCAACTCCCAATTTAACCAACGCAAAATCATGCACCACACTCTATACGCGACCCATTGGGTAACAAACAGATGACTAAGAGATTGATCACCTTCCCACACAAAAGACATCAGACTAAATTGACGGATTTAATATACTTTAGGAAGCATACATACATACATACATACATACATACATACATACATACATAGTTTAGAGACTAAATTGAAGAGTGATAACTTAGAAACTGACTTAATGATTTATTCTTTAATTTATACAAACCTGGCCAGCATGAATTAAACCCATAAGAGCCCATGCTGTTTGAACAATATTTGATTGATCTCCTTCGAGAGGTACGTATGTCTGCATTATGTCATTGTTATTTTTAGTTAAAGAAACAGTTTTTTTCTTTCAAATAATCAAAATAAATTATGTTAAAGGGTTGATGCAGTTTTTTCTTTAAACTATTTCATGAATAATTCATAGTTGTTTACAAACCTTTTGTGAACATGAAAGGTAGCTCTCCCCCCACCCACCATCTTCTCTTTGTATTTGGAGCAAAAATTTGGCGGCTTTGGCAATGGCAGGACAATTTATGTAAGTCTTTCCTGCGGCTTCTAGACCGCTAAGTGCAAACCAAGAACCATAAATGAAGCAAATTCTCCAACTCCCATACCATGAACCATCAATTCTTTGTGAAGCTTCAATGAATCGAACCGCATTTGCAATGAAATTATCTATCTCTTTTCTCTTGTATTCTGGATATAGCTTCTTAAACAAAACTAAAGCTTGAATTGCAGATCCAGTGCATTCAACATATTCATGCTCAACAATGAGGTCGGAAAAAGTTTCTGCAGGATTGAGTAGCTGGAAATCAAGACAAATTTAATTTGTATTAGTTTTTCAAGAAATATATAACAATATATAAAGGGGATATGGGGTTTTATGTTGGCTTTTCAATCTTTTAATTATATTGTTGGTGCCATTCAAAAAAAATTAGCATGGTTTGTTATAATTTGAATGTCATAAAAAAACATTGTTCATAATTTACACGCTTAAGAGTAAGAAAAAAAAGCAAACAGATTGGTTAGTTACGCTGCTTAGGGATTACAACATGGCTTGCAAGACTCCAGATACTATATTAGAAACATAAATATCTTCAGCACCATAAAAAAAAGAATGAAATCGGCGAAAATGTCCTCATGAGATATGGTTCTTATGAACGTTCAATGATATAAAGAAACATCAGAAAAAGTCTAGAACACATGAAAAGCTTTAAGTCTCGAATCCCTTATGCTTAGAATCATAGATCATTTTGTACATCAACCATGCACACATTTGTCTAATCACATAAGTTTTGAACCTAGAAATATGACATGGTGAATTGAACTAGGTCTTAACCACATAAGTTTTGAACTAAGTCTTCACTAACATATTTGTCTTAATTGAAATATGTTACTCAAAATTCATCATTCTTTGTTATAAAGTATAACTCTTAATATGTATGATTTGGTTTCTCTATTAGATACACTATTTATAATGTTGAATCATTACTATTTTGATCGTAAATGAGACTCGTCTCTTAAAATTCACATTCTTTTAATAATTGATTATAGTCATCCAATCGAAGTACCGAATCACCTCGACCATAACCTGAAGTTATATAGCACTAAAAGTTAAATAAATATTTCGGACTCTTTTTCTCACCCTATTGATTTCTCATGCGTCCTAGTTAAGGTTATAGAATCCGAACAATATAAACACACCATAAAAATCTCCAAAATACGTTAAAACATTTTAGAAGGACCATAACCTGAACTTATATAGCACTAAAAGTTAAATAAATATTTCAGACTCTTTTTCTCACCCTATTGATTTCTCATGCATCCTATGCAGTTAAGGTTATAGAATCCGAACAATATAAACACCCCATAAAAATCTCCAAAATACGTTAAAACATTTTAGATTTTAGAATTCAAATAATTATAAAACGCGCAAAAAACTCATAAGAGGAATATGTAATAGTCAAAATTTTATTAATGCGGGTTTAAAAAAGCTACCTGAAGCGCCTGATCAGGGAAATTTACAAGTTTAAGGTTATGCTAAAAGCCCACTTATAATTCAGACTCAAAATTTAATGTCTTAACCCTATACATTTGGTCTTTCCAAGACTAACCCGTTCGAGCAGACTCATTTGGACAACTAAATTCCATCATGAATAAATGAATACACCTATTTTTCCTCATTCGTAAATGTAATACTTACTTCTAACCATTCTTGAGCTCCTGCTGGCTCCCATGCTGATAAACCTCCTGTCTTACCCTGCAATATTAAGAATTTGTTGTGTGTCAATTAGTAGAAAAATACGTTGCATGTGAAATTTGATTGTTAATTATCAATTTAACGTTACTTTCCTGAAGTGACAACAAGAGAGTGACTGAATCATATAACCTTTCAGGTTCCATCTTTTCCCCCACAATCTCTGGAGGCAACATTGACAAAAGTAGACAACACTGAAACATCAAAGAAACTTTGGAAGATTATCAAAATATATTCATTGTAATTCAAGAAAGCTAACAGATAAATTAAGTTCGTCATCACTTGTGTAGTTAGTGACCTTTAAAGCTTCTGCAGTACAATCGGAAACTTGCCATCCATTGTCTTGATCGGAGAAGGACCATGCCCCTTTAGAAATATGACGATACATGCTCTTAAAATCCCCTGAAGGGTTATCCCTTGTCTATAAAGTAGTGTAGCATATGAGTGTATTACTACTAGATAATAAAGCTAGTGAAAACTCTACCCAAAAAAAATAAAGCTAGTGAAAACAATAGTTAATAATAAATGTGTTTTAATGAGAATAATATATATGCATTATTTGTAGTTAACATGAATTTGTTGGAAAAATCACTCATCTAAATCATTTTTCTTTTTCCTTTTATTTAAATAAATGATTTACACATCTATTTGATTTTTTCTTTCATGATTTCGTCGTCTTAGTGCGACGTTGTTTTGTTTATCGTCTTTGTGTTGTGTTGTTTGTCTTTTCCGTCTTGTTCAGGTGTTTGTTCGGTTCAGATTATTAGATTAGTTTCAATCCAGTCTAAATCCAATCAATGAATTTGGTGTCGTCCTCGACATTGCAGATTCGGAAACATGAGTATTCCAGAGACTTGAATATAGTCATATTTTTAGGTTTTTGTACATTTTCGTTTTATGTTATTAACATGGATATTGTTCGCACATGCATAAAATGAATTTGTATGCATCTTTGTTATCTTTGTGAGTTTGCTCTCCATTTTATTTTTAGTCATATATGCATATGAAGGTAGTTTGCATGAAGATGAAGATGACATATGAAAAGCTCGCACAAAGATGAAGGTCGAAGATAAGAATTGAGGACTCGAAGATTTAAGGGAATTCTGAATTTAGGTTACAAATCTACTAACTAAAATTAAGCAAACCTGAGATTTTTTAATGAAATCAGGTCCTTTTGCAAGCGCGGGACCAGTTTCCTCAATTAGGTCAGCAGCATGTAATGCTTTAACGGCAAAACTAGCATCCCATATTTGACTGCCACAACTCTACATCATAATATCATATGCATATGTAAATTGTGCGTCATATATGTATGTATTGATGGTATATATAGCTACAACAATCTCTATCTCTATAAAAAAAAAATTGTTACAATCTCAATCTCTATATAAAAAGGTGCAATAACAACAATTTATTAAAGTAATTATCAATAAGAGGGTATTCCATTCCTCCCAAAATATATGTCACTGTTAAGTGGCATTGCCAAGACTGTAAGCTTAGAGATTCAAACTTTTGAACTTGAAGTAATAAAAAGTTTAGAGGATATTCCATTCCTCTCATGAGATCGAACCTGTAGTTATGCCTTTTTTTTTAATTGCCAGTATTAGTAATTAGTTGTGGTAATCAATTTATATTGAAATATGATGATATAATATATATACCTACATAGTCATTTCATCTTCAGAAACCCATAAATAGTCTGGGAGCCTTGCAAGATGCTTCTTGAAAGCATCTCCATTTGGATCTTCCACCCAACAAGCTAGCATGCATAAAACCTAATGCATGTATACACATGTTAGGATCAATATGTTGATTTCACTTTAATTAATTCATATGACTGAATAATCAATATAATTTAGGAAATGAAATTTTTTGGAAGTGTTTTAAGTTTGATTTTTCATATCTAGTATTTACGAATTTATCCTTAATATTACATTTTATTTGCACTATTAGCCTTTATTATACACCTCTTGCATTTGTCAGTTATGTTACATTTTCTGATTTGCGTTGACCACATTTTTTGTCCTTAACTAGAGATGAACGACATTCATGTGCTCATTCATCACACATCACACTAGAGATATAAGAATCACTATTTTTAGTTCATGAATTCGAACCATTATTACACCTGAAGAAGACATTAATTGTTGCAAAATATTAGGTACTCTATTTACAAGTTTTTTTTGGTTTTTTATGAATTTGAACAATAAAAGCGACAAATTTGATACGACAATGTGAGTTGTTGTGACATTTTAAAATTTTAAGTGTGTTATTTCTAACGAAAATTGTTACAAAGATTAACGGTACAAATATAATATAACATAAATGACCATTTTTTTCAAATAAATAATTAAATAATAAATCCAAAAAACTATCAATCTTAGAAACGTCAAAGATTATAAATGTTGCATACTGTTAATTATAATTATAATGATACTTACCTTCTCCACACAGGCAATATTTATGGATCGACTATTCTCATCTTCATAGTGAATATGCTTCATTGTTACCTCAAGGGCTTTTTCTCTAACCAACGAGTCAAAAGTGGCTCAACAAACATGTATAATCCATCCCATATGAGATCTTGAATCAAAGGATGGGGATAGTGCAGATCTTCCTACATACAGAGAATGGAAATGGATGGTTAATTTTTACTTCTTCGATCACATTTATATCTAACTTTTTCTTTTTCAAATTAATTGAATAACTGATGTATCTGGACAATTATTCAATTAATCTAAAAAGAGAAAAATTGCTTATAAATGTAACCTGACCGAGCATGTGACAATTACATTACCTACTACTCCCACCGGTCCTATTTACAAGAGACATTTTAGTCAACAAAAGTTAATGTATTTGCTCTAATTCTTTAACGATATACATCAGTTTTAGTTGACCCAAATTTTTCTTATAAATAGGACCGGAGGTAGTAATAAAAGATGAATTGATGTTACTCATTTGAGTTTTTCTTTTTTTTGACAAAGTTACTCATTGGAGTTAGCACCAATTAAAACTATTTATTTGTATTTTTTTTTTAAGAAGAAGCTAAATTAGCCCACCTAAATTGGTACTGGGGAGAATCGAACCTGAGACCTCGAGGAGGAGCACACTCCCAGATCCCAAGCCAATACCACTCAAATGAATAGTTTTGATCGGAAACAACTCAAATGTTTGCTCACTTTTTTTTATTGGTAAATGAGAATTCGCCTAATTTTTATTATTGATGTGATGCATTGTGAGTAATTAATGACAGAGATCTCAGGTTCGATTCCCTCTGGTGCCAATTTCAATGGATTAAGTCTATACAGAGCTTGCTCTGGCTTTAAACGGGGACCCGCAAGTAGGCGGTGGGATTGGTCCCCTCGATTAGTCGATTCTTGGATCGGATACCGAGTTTTAAAAAAAAATGATAGAGAAATGATATATGTACAATCATTGCAAGTAAATGAGCATTTGTCTCTCACCTTTGCACATTGATGGCGTGCTTTTTTCCAGTTAACATTTTCATAAGGTTGAGTAAATAGCTCTTCTCTCAATTGTAATATAAACGGTGTGATTGGACCTACAAACCTTTTTCCATACAAGTAAGAGCTAGGCAAGTATACCAATCGACAAAAGCACCACATTTGACCTACAATAAATCAGTTTGAGAATGAGATAGAATAAACTCTCAATTAAAAAATAAAAATAAATAAGCACTTGTATAATAAACACTTCTACAGTCTCATATTGAGGGTTCCTATTTTAAATCTGCCAAAAAAATAAGAAAATGCTATCAAGTGTATCTCGGACAATGGTTAAGGAAACATATATAATAAAAAGGAAAATAGTAACAAGTATCCTAAGGGCATTGTTTAAGCATTTAAAAGTAGTGACTTTTAAATTGAAAATTGTATAGTTATGACTTTTACATATGTTTGACTTGTATTTTCTAAAAAAAAATTTGATATTTTAAAGTAACCATTATTTCAAAAAAGAAAAAAAAATGAGACGGAGGGAAAAGTTGATACCATGTAATACTTAAGTTAACTAATAGATGATTACCTAAGTTATAACCTAATATAGTGAAGTAGTTTCTAGATGATAATGGATAATCTCAATGAAATGCTTGGAAAAGTAGAGATTGAATTAGTTAAATATAAAATGAAATAAAAGAGTATTTTTAATTAATAATTAATTTTATTCAGTTTATATTAAATACCAAAAGATAATTTAGATTTATACTTAATATTGATCATTGTGGTCCCCGTGAGCACTCAGTTTGCAAGCCAACTCACCGAAATTTGGACGACAAGAATCGAATTTGAGTCTTTGATAAGAGCAAACTTTACGATCTCAAGTCAAGACCATCAAACAAAAACAAGGATCAAAAGTAATGACTTGAAATATTTGGAGGGCCATTGTTTGAAAAAAAAAATTAGTGGAATAATTTTTATTTTTATTTTGAATTATTTATAGGAATCAAAAAATTATTCAACCCTTTAATTTAATGGTACAATTGAAATAATAATTATTTTTTATATTTAAAATATTAAAGATACTTATTTTAAGATATTTAATTTTCTTTTACCAACAGAGGGATTGATATAAGGTAAAGACTAACTAACTACTCAAAAAATTTATTCAACCTGGATGCATTGGAAGAAATGAAGGAAGGATCCAAAACTCAGGAGGTATTGGGTTGCATCCTCGCCAATCAAATACACCAAGTATCTACAAGTGCATTATTCATTCAAATTAACAAGATACATACACATATATATAAGCATGTTATATTAGTCAATGCATTTGTAATATTTATTAAAAGATACCGAAAGCCAAGCTTTCCCCCATGAAGGTATATGTGTTACACCACCGTGATCATGAATCCATTTTCTTGCTCTAGCACAAGCATTATCTTGACCTTCATGAGGCCCTTCTCCAAGAATTCGCATACATATGTAGCTGAATGTAGTACAGTACATAGTACTATGAGCCTCTATGTGTAATCCCCACCCTCCATCTTCATTCTTCAAATAAAAAAGCACATAGTTACTCATTATTGATGGTATGAAGATATGCCAAACTTCATAGTTAAGCAAAAGGATTTTATAAAGTGATCATACAAGAAAATTAAGAGAATAAAACTCTCCTTTTCATTTTTTTTTCTTTTTTATTTTTGGGTTTCTCATAGTTTTCCTCTATTGTGGTATTAATCTTATGTAAGGTGTGACGGATATTAAACGTGTGTATCAATTTCAACTAAGATAAAACAAGTGTACTTGGTGACAATATATGTAGCGAAGAGTCTCTTTGCGATACTCTTCTGAAAATATTGAATCAAGATGCCCTGTTATATATAAGCAGAAGACCTGCAGTGTTTTGAGCAATAAAAAAAACTAATGTCGATTAGTGACTAGAAAATAAGACTCGTGAACTTTGATGAAGTAATCTATTTTGACATTCAAATTTTGTCTATGTAACCTTAATTTCATGATTATTTGATAAATTGACTCCATGTGTCATGAAAAATGAGTAAATCATCTTCTTCATTCTTGAAATTGTATAGGGTTGATCATTTTCATTACCAAAATTTACGAAATTGCAAAAACAATGACATATAAAATTTTATTTAAAATATTATTTTTTTATATGTAATACATTGATTTGGCATGGCTTATGAGATAAATATACATAACATTTTTTTTTTGATGATATAAATATACATAACATTCATGTGTTGATAAATATATCTATCGTACGGCTTGTGAGATAAATATATCAATTGACAATCATATTCATAAATTATATATTTTTGTTGTTTTAACATGGAAAAGGTTTTTTAACAAAAATCTTATTCATGTACACGATATTGACTATATAGTATGATTCATAAATTTTATTATCATAGTGGACTATAAACAAAAATACTACTATTAATGATAATATTTTGCTTTGTACTTTTATATATTTATCAGGTATAAATATATGTCTTGTGTTTTTTTTATATTTAGCAATAAAAATATGTGTCTCATTTTTTTATATTTATCAATGACAAATATTTGTATTGTGTTTTTTACATATTTATCAGACATAGATATTTGTCTCATATTTTTTTTAAGTTGTCTTGATTTATTTTTCTCAATGACTAAAATTTAGTTTATTTTTCTTAAAAACTAAATTGAGTATCGCAGATTTTTCTAAAGACTAAAATAGATCTTCAATCTATGAAAAAAATTATTTTTAAGATGAAAAATACATTTTATTTTAAAACAATAATATGGATTCTAACTATACTTTTTTTTTTTAGTAAAGGATTCTAACTTTACTTAAAAAATACATTTCTCAAATGTATATTTTCTTAAGGGCTTTTTTTTTGTGGTGGTCAGGGTTTGAACCCCGGACCTTGCATATATTATGCATTATCCATATCAACTGAGCTAAGCTCACGAGGACTTTTTAAGGGATCTTAATTGTATATTATTATTTATAAGAAAAGAATGCATATTATTATTTTAAAATAAAATGACTTCTCTTAAAAAAAATAAAACACATTATCTAAAAAAAACACTTTTTTTGTGCTTTTAACATCAATTTTTATGATTAAACATTATAAGACACTATTTAAGCCTAGCATTTTAGCCTTTTTGACTTTACTAATATAGCCTATGTACAACTACTAAGTAGCCAGCCTCAGTAAACTATGATTTATAAATGTCTTATTAAAAATAAATAAGGATTAGGCATAATTTTTCTAGGAGGATTTTCTCTTCTTGCCTTATTGTAAATTGTAATAGATAGTAAAATCTCTCGCGAGTGAGGGGACTAGAGGTATAAAAATAAGGAAAAAAACTTAGGTACAATTCCTTAGATGCTTTTCGTATGGTTCTTAACTAAATTCAGCATGATTTCCTTAAATCCATAATTCTCTTATAGTTTGTTATCACCAAAAAGGTTATATTTTTAGTTAAGAACCATACAAAAAAACACGTAAGGAATTGTACCTAAGTTTTATCCTAAAAATAAACATGTGTAGCACCTCTTCTCAAATTTAGTCTTAACATTCACTCTGATACAACGAGGTCTTACACCTCTACTCTACTAGTCCTTCTATTTTATTTTTGAATTACCATGATATTGGTATGAAGCAAGGAGATTACAATGATTATATTAAATTTGATGGGTTAATTAACACTAACCAAGGGAGGAATAAGAAATAGAGGACCCGCAATTTGGGCTGGCCAATGGCCATCACTAGTCTGCAATGCTGATAGATGATGTGCAGCCCTTCTCAAAATGGTTGTGACTTTTTCGTTTGTTATATCCTCTTCATCTTCTATCTTCACAGTAGGTATTGTCTGCTTGAAGTTTTTTTCTCTTAATCTGCACACAACAAAATTATAAGTAGTAGAAATTAGAAAAAATTACGTTCGCAATCTTTTAAGTTCCACCGTTCTTTTAGAATTAGTAGTTAAAGTTTTTTTTTCTTGAATTGATCTTTTATGTTAGACTTTTTTTTCATGAATAAAAAGCATGTATTGATTCTCTCCAGCTTAATTTTAGGGTTTGTTTACTATTTATTTATCAAACCAAATGCATCTGATGAGATTTACTATCAAACAAACTAGACTTTCGACCTGTGCGACGCACGGTTCCTATCGACTGTTATAATGATCAATAAGTTATATTTGACATGTGCAAATTTACACATATTAAGAAGTTTAAAATAATAAATTTGTATTTTTTTTTAAACAAAATAATAAGTTTGTATTGAAACGTACATTTTTTATTAAATATATAATTTTTTAATTAAAAATATATTTTTCAATTTTTTTTTACTTTTAATTGTTTTAACATGTGCAATGTTGCACATGTTACAAATCCTTATTAGATATACAATATAGCGATAAAATGTGCCTTAATATGTCCTTCAACGACGTATGAATCTTATCAAATTGGTAACGTATTTGAAAACATCACTATTATTTCTCAAGTAATGATTGACTAAAGTAATTTTGATGAGATTATTGCAAACTCTCTTCGAATATAGATCTCATCCAAAGGGGTTAAATTTACAACTAACTTCAAGTAATCATACGAATGATTAGTGTTTCAAGTAACCATACATACGATTAGTGTAGTAATCAATAAAACTTGTAGTATTAAAAAATAGCACATTAAAAATGATTTCAAAAATAGTATTTAAGAATAGCAAAAAGGATTAGCAAAATCAGGACATAGTAGGATACACAACATCCATATGAGAAACAATGTAATAAAGAAAGAAAGAAGCAACTACATATGGCTGATACAACAAAGATTAAACAACATACAACATTGGTATTAAATTCAGTGTGATATATTCTATATATAAATTTCATAGTGTTGATATACTTATCGTTGTTAGGATTGACGTCGATGCTCAATGGTGTTGTCAATATCAATTAAAAGCAATCATACATAAAACTCAAACAAATTTTGTGTCTGACTTACAATCTTAATAGGAATGATTTATTTATAACATTTTTTTCTCTTACAAATGCTACATAACATGAACAAAGGATAGCAAATATGACAAATATTGACTTTACAAAATCAGGTATGTTATCAAACATATCTCTTTTGGATGGTACTATACGTGATAGGTAGGTCAATTAAGCCTCAAGAGATGAATATAAGGTGGATCTGTTGGTTCATATTCCCATAAAGCCATATTTGTAAACGCAAAAATCGTAAGAAACACACCAAAAAGCAATTGCAAAATCTCAACTCATATGAAAACGAAAATGTAGGTAAAGATAACAACTTTTGAGGAAAAAAATCTCTTTGGCGGTGAATGAGGAATTTTGTGACATTAATGGCAGATTGACTGTCTATCATGGCTACCTCTTATGTAAAGGGTGATATCTTTGTTGTTATGGAAAAATAAATCTCAGTGTGTGTGTATATATAGTACTTGAAATAAGTCAATTGTCCATTAAGCTCTTGAGTAATGCTAGCAACACTCTCTTTTGAACACTCTCTCTAACACTCACTCTCTTATTGGTTTAAATCATTGTGGATCTATACATTGGAAATAGAACTCACACAAAGCGGTGGGACATACATTGATTCCATCCAAAAAAAGAGTGAGTGCTAGAAAGAGTGTTCAAAAGTGAGTGTTGCTAGCATTCCTCTTAAGCTCTTTCCTTTCGTGTTCCTCATAGGCATTCATCACTAATAATGATGCTTAATGTGCATGTCTATTTCCAATGCTAATTAATTATTTTGTTATATAACTTTCAAAAACGGTTTGAATGCCATTAGTACACATTTATATCGAGTTTGTATATTTCAATGGATAATTAAAACACACATTCATTTGCATTAAAAGGATTTGAGAATATGAGGGAGTGAAATCGTAATTCAAAATTTCTTTAACGTTGTTTTAACAGTCACAATTGCTTTTAAATGAGAAAGTCAAAGGATATTATGAATGATGATAGGAATGTATTTTTGAATTTCAAATGAATGGATGATGATTAAGATAAGAGTTTATGAGTATTTAATTTCTTTTAAATGAGAAGGTCAAACAGATGAATGATTTGACTTTGTTTGTTGGTGCTGAACTGCCATTCAAATTCGAAATGAATTGTCTTAAACTATTTAATGAATGACAAACAATTTAAAATGAAATGAATTTATTGTGTGTTAATGGGATGAGGAAGACAAAAGTGTGAATTAAATGCAATAGAATAAATTCAGATCGACTGATTAGGGAATGCTCTCAAATTTGAAATGAATTGCCTTAAATTATTTAATGAATGACAAACAATTTGAAATGAAATGAATTTATTGCGTGTTAAAGGGGTGAGGAGGTCAAACATGTGAATTAAATACGTTAGAATAGGAGAAAAATTGCTAGGTTAGATTTAAGGTTAGCTTGACCAGACACGCTTTAGTAAGTAAGATGCATGCTTAACATTAGACTCGTACTATTTTAGGTTTATGCATTCGAACCATTGATCCAAAACGAAGACATTTATGCAAAGAAAAAAAAATTAAATACTCTACTTCTAAGGGTTTTGGATATTTGAATTTAAATTAAAAGAAGAAGTAAAAGCAGAAAGGAAATTGACTAATCTCACATGTTTATATGAGTTATCTAAGGGTCCGTTTGGTAAGTCTAAACAATGAGCTTATAGCAAATAGCAAATAGCTTATAAATTCGTTTGACTAAAAAGCTGTATTTGGTAATGTTTTTCACCACGAGCTTATAACTTATTCCACGAGTTTATAAGCTATTTTTCAGACGTTATTCTAAGTAGCGTTTGAGCTTATACCTTATTGTTTTTTCTTCCATTTTTATCCTTATTATTTTATCAAAAATCCACTTTTATCCTTTATAATTATAATTTAAAATATAATACATATTATACTAACGACTTCCGTTGTTTAAAATTTAAATACCTTCTTGTATCCAACAAAAATACCTTCCGTCTTTTGTTTTTTTTATTTATGAAAAATATACCTTCTTTTTTTGGCGGAATTTTTAATAAATATTTTTTTGTACAGTATACCTTCCGTTGTCAATACCTTCAAGTAATAATACATATACTAATAATATTGTTAAAAATACATATACTAGTTCTACTTTAAAAAAAAAATACATATATTAATAATACCTTCGAGCAACGACCTATTGTTACGTTTAATTATTTTATAAAGTATAAACATTTAAATGAAATAAATATTAGAATTAAATTATATTAAATAAAAATTAATTTAATAATATAATATAAATGATATATTAAACTAATAAATTTAAATTACTAAATTTTAAAGCTTAAATATTAATTAATATAAATTTTATTATGAATTAGGAATATCCTTTTATGTCTTTTTACATTTATCAGTTAGTTGAACCGCTATTTTTACCAAACACTTCAATTAGCTTATCAGTCATCAGTCACCAGCCATCAGCTATAAGCTATAAGTCATCATCTATCAGCCATCAACTATAAACTATCAGCTATCTTATCTGTTATCCGCTATTTTTACCAAACAGAGCCTAAGTACTTGACGATTGTATCTATAGATAATAATAAAGCAAACTTAGTATTTTGGTTTGCCATATTTCATCCTCTAAGAATGCTTACTTCTTTTCCTTAAAAAAAAAAAAAAGAATGCTTACTTCTTTTAAACTTGCTATTATTTGTAATATTTCCCTAATTATTTTTAAATTGTTTTTTATTTATTTTGCTTTTAACTATTGTTTTTTAATTTTGTAGTAATTAAATACTTGGATTGGAATTTGCACTCTTCCGATGCATTTAAAAAAAATTGAAAAAATACTATGTATCTGTTGAGATTGATTGGAAGTTGCACTATTTTGGTCCATATTCTATTCAACGGTCCTGTTGTTCTTCTTTGGAATACAAAAAACCTTTTTTTTTTCTTTTCATTTTTCTCTCATAGGCATCCCGTTCTCTGTGTGAATATAATAATGCGGCTTCGTATTTGTTGCATATGCGTTTATGAGGCAATGAAATATGTGATAATTAATGAAGCATCTCGACTAATATTGTATCCATTGAGAAGTATGTAAACTGCCAATATTGTATCCATTGAGGCTAAAAACAAATTTCTTTTCAAATATAACAATATTCATAACAAAGAAATTAAACTCTTATTATTAATGAAATGTTATAAGCATATTTTCTTTAAAAAAAAGTAATATGATTAATTTAAAAAAATGTACTAATTAACTCCATCCCAAATTAAGGGAGCAATTTGCTCATTTCACACCTATAAAGAAAAATGTATAAGTGAAGGAGAGAGAAAAATGGTTTTAAGTGCTCTTGTCAGGTATTATTGCATTCTCCATTATCATAAAGGCAAAGTATAATATTTTGAATTGAGAGTGGTGAAAGTAGTACTAATTATAGTTATAATTGGGGAAAAAGTAATTAATATTGTATTGAAAAGTGAAATGAATCGGTTATTTTGAAACAATATTTTTTTACAAAAGTCTAACCTATTACAGAAAGGAGGGAGTATTGTGCATGTTTATTCATATGGAGCACCGTGGGGTTAGATGTTACATTCTTCCCATTGTTACACAGTGAACAATGCTTATCACAAGAGGTGGACACGACAACATCTATCCGATTAACAATCAAGTTTTGATTTTAAAAGCGGTTCCACTTAAGATAAATATTTTTGCTTTGCGTTTTCTTTCAACCGTTTTCCGACTAAGGACAAGTTTGTAAGATGGAGGGTTTCTTTCTCTTAATGGTCGAAATTGTACGGGAGATTGTGGTTTGATTGAAGTCAGAGACAATTTATTTGTTAGATGTGATTTTTATGGCAAAATATGGTCTCTAATTCAAAGTTGGTTAGGTTTTTCAACAGCATCCCAAGGCAATTGATTAGATCATCTAGTTCAGTTTGGTGGGTTAAGGGGTTATTCGAAAAATGCTCGGTTGACTCTTAATATTATTTGGCTCTCAGTTGTGTGGATAAGAAGGAGGAACACTTGCGATCATTGAGTGAAAAAATTAAGTTTCAGTCATTTTGATGGTTGAAATCGAGATATGTTACTTTTGATCTTGATTACCCTTATTGAAGAGAATTAATCTTATTCCTTGTTTGGCTAATGTAACTTAACTTGTTTCCCTTTATATTTTTTTTTCTTTTTTTTTTGAAAACTCGATATCCGATCCAAGAATCGACTAATCCGAGGGGACCAATCCAACCGCCCACTTGCGAGTGCCCCGTTTAAAGTCAGAGCAAGCTCTATATGGTTGAGGGGACCAATCCCTTTATCTTGTTTTCAATTTTTCCTTGTAATGTGACCGTGTATCTTTTTTAGGTCTTCTCTAACATAACTTGTGCTAGAAGAACTTCTTTGATTTATCAATATATTTCATTTTGACCTTAATAAAAACTACACATTGCATGTTTATCATGAAAGGGGGCATATATAATTGATATTAAATTACCTGAAAACGCCAAAGGAGATCACCACATGCCTTAACCTTGAAGCGATTGTTGTAGAAATGTTGACGAGCAGCTTCAACTTGAGCTCTTTCCTTAGGAGTACCAGCATTTGGATCAAACTCCCATGTCTGCCTCCCTACAAAGTTATTTGTGCTGAATATGTATGGATCCTTCCCACCATCTGCTATCTTCAGCCTCCACATCTTATCTTATATATTGTATTAATTTCTTCACTTTATTATATTTCAAGATTGAAAAGCAAAATAGATTGAAAAATTTCCAACCATGAGATTTGTGTATGTAAAGCTCAGTATATATCGAGTCTTAAGAAACAATTTATTTTAAAGCAAGCAGAGTTGGTAAAATGCTCAACGGCCTCAATTTATGGTAAACACAAATAAAAATTGAATACAACATATGGTTGAATAAAAAAGAAAAAAAAACAACGTTCACTTTTATTCCAATTTTGTATGTTTAGTCAAAAATTTAGACCAAATAAATTAACTTTTATTGCCCTAATTTTCTTTCATACTATATTGCATCGGATGAGTATTATAATTCTCTTTATTTTCAAATTTTCAACATTTCTTTTTGAGAGCAAGTCACCAACACACTTATATTATTTCATTCATCAAAGTAAAAAAAAATATTAGAGAAAATAAAATCAAGCAGATGGTATGAGCGACAAAACTAGTTTGTCTCCCAACAAAATAATTTGTGCTAAATATGTTTAGGTCCTTCCCACATCTGCTATCCTAGCCTTTTTATTTACTCCCTCCGTCATAAAATAAGCGACATAGCCGACTGTTTTACATATGTCAATACACATCTTTGATATTTAACATCTTTAATCATATATTAAAAATAATATGAAAATTTGATGTTTTGAAAATATTTAACGAGACATATTTAACAACATCTTATATATTATCGTTTGTCTTCATATAATACTAGAAGTAGATGACAAAATATGTTATTTGACTAGTCCACGTAATCAAATGAGATCACTTATTTCAAAACAGGTGAAGTAATAATTATATTACCAAGCTTACTTGATTAAAACAATGGTGAAATTCTTATAAAAAACGAAATTATAAGCTGTGATATTGGAGTCTCAAGAAACAAAATAACTTCAATTTATAACAAGAGTATGATACCATTTAATTTTAATTTTTTTTTTTACAAAGGTGCCGTTTAAATTTATGATGATACTTTACTATTTAATTCATTTATAATGATGAATTAAATAATAAAGTATCAACATAAATTTAAACGGTACCTTTGTCAAAAATTTGGAATTAAATGGTACTGTAATGTTGTTATAAATTGAAGTTATTTTGTTTCTTGAGACTCCAATATCACAGTTTATAATTTCTTTTTTTTTAAATGCTAAAGAAACAATTATTTTAAGATATAGAGTAATTATTCACCTATTTTCGCAAATGGTTCTCAATGCATTAGAGAGCAATATTCATTTGGCATTGAATGCAAATTACTCTCCTCCCTTACGTGAATGTAGAACTCACTCGAAAAAATAAAAAAATTAGCAATAATAGGTTTATTATGCGAGGTTTTAAATAATTTTATGACGTTTTTTGTTTTCAACACATCCAAATCTTATAAAGCGGTGTAGTGGCCCACCCAAGAAAATAAAAAATAAAAAATCATAGATTAACTTTGTGAGATTTTAAACAATTTTTCATTGGTTTAAAATTTCGGCAATTTCACAAGTAGTATATATGATTTTTGTCGTGTCTATATTAGCGGAGGTTTACAAAACTTTTAATCTGTGGGGAATTTCAAACCTACCTTACAGTGTCTCTCAACTAAAACTTGTTTCAATTAACATTTGTACTATTAAAAAATTAATAATTTAGTGTTCCTCCCAAGCCTTTATTTCTGGCTCCGCCACCGGTAGAGCCCAAGTAAATTCAGATGGGGATTAAAGACTCATCATGGTACTCCACTACCTGCCACGTGACGTCATGGTGAAAATCTCTAGATGTATCCTAGACTAGAAGTTTCGTTGGTGGCCAATTGGAGATGAAACAGGAGTGAATGACGTGGCGTTGGCTAAACGTTTGGAATGGAACGGTATACTAAATAAATGCACAAGATAATTCAGTTGGTATAGGGATTAATGAAGTGTTTGTAATTAAAGACACATGATGGTATTCAATGGGAATTAAAGAAGGAAAATTGCTTTTCTCCCAACAGAACGTCCAAAGGAATTTCTTAAAATACTTCAACGTGGTTTAATTTACGTAGGTGTATAATCAATATGATTTAAGTCATGTTCGATATATTGGTACATTTAACGTGAGTTAAACCATTGCGTTATGTTATAGAAACAAGACAACAACGATTTTGTCATAGGAATTTCCAAAAGTCCCAAGTGAGATTTTGTTCTCTCTCAAGTTTGCGCTTTTCACCAATATTAAGTCAATCAACGTCAATTACAACCTCAAGATCAAGTAAGTATTTATTATGCTATTGCATTGACTTTTTTTGGTTTAGTTGTTAGATATTTTGGATAAATTTCACATATTTAGGGTTTTATAATTTGATTTGGGTGTTAGTTTTTGGGATTGTTAATGATGAATTAAATTAGAAAATGTTGTTTAGATGTTGATTAGAATGGGTTTGACTCAAATTGTGGTAGCTTAGGGTTTAGAAATTTTTAGATTTTATGTTGATTGAATGTTACACTATAGGTGTTTGATAAAATGTATCGATGAATTTTCTTTTGATTTTTGCAATGTTAATGATGACAATCAACGAAAAACTCATTCAAACATTTCATAAAACACTTGGAGTGCAAATTATACATAAACCCTAAACTAAAAACTACAACATAAATATGCAAACATCTAAACATTTAAGCATTATAAGTCATTTACATGTAAACATTGTATTATTTCTTGCCAAATTAAAAAAATCAAAATTTAAACAAACCCTAAAACTAAATAATTTCTAATTTAAGAGGAAAAATGTAACATATAAACATAAAATGTCAATGGCACTTGATTATGAAAAATTACTTGTTCTTGGAGTGTTAGTTGATTTAAACTTGAAGAAATTGGAATTTGGATGATTTGAGAGAGTTTTTAGATATTTTAGATGTGAAATGAAGAAGAATGGATAAATGAGGTATTGTATGACTTTTAAATGTACATCACGTGAGTTAACTCACATTGGATGTACCGAACGTGACTTAAGTCACGTATGTTGTATTGTAACGTAACTTAATGTGACTTAAGTCACATAGGTATAAACCTATGGGGGAGTTAAGTCACGTGGGGGGGGGGGAATTTAGGAAGATAAATTTTCTTAAAGAAGAACGTGATGGAAGCCCACTCTCAGTGTTCAACAACCTTAGATGGAAGCCCAAATAAGTCTCAAAATGAGAAAGGAGTGAAATCACTTGTGATAAAGTCAAAGGAATCGAACAGGATAAAGCCTAAATAAGATTTTTTTTGTGTCAAAGTTAACTAAGGTTCTTAGAGCATTAGTTAAAAAGGTAACAAAGGAAAATTTTGCATCAAAATGAACACATTTTATACTTTTAAGAGTTTCGCTACACATCTTTCAAGAAAACTTTACCATATTTACTTCCTTATTTAGGCGTTAATAAGAAAATTATAGAATTATATGTGATGAAAATATGTTAACTCTACTATTGGAAGAAAAAAGCGGGGGTTCAAGCCCCTACAAAAGATAATGTTTGGAGAGGCATTCGATCAAATCTCAATGTATATGCTAAAAAGATAATGTTTGTGCTGCCCGTTTTCTGCTAGAACATGTTTCTACTGTCTCCCTGTAGTGTATTAGGGTCGGGGCCTGTGTTTTGTTGCTCTGCGCCTCAGCCTTCTCTTCTTGAGAGGTGCTGTTTTGGCTTATATATTAATGCTGTTAGAAAAAATGTTGTATGAACCGAAGAATGTAGTGCCATAATTCAAAGAAAAATTACACCTAAGTAGAAGGAGTCTACCATGCTTACTGATTACTATTTCGTGCACTATTGGAAAATTAAAAGTGAACATATGTCTGTGAAATGGGATCAATCATTAACCCGATGCCACTTTCTATGATGAAAAACCGAGTTTTAAGGGAACCAAGATCAACAAAGATGACTTTGACGTTGGCATATAGATCAATTACATACCCATATTGAATATTGCAAGATATACTTGTTAACGTGGAAGACTTATGGTTCCCAACTGACTTTCTACTTCTCGACATGGAAGATGATCAAGTAATGAGATAGAAATTATCATAGATAAGGAACTAAAAAAGGATATTGTGGATATAAAAAAGATAGGAAATCGTGTTATAGATCTGAAATTTGCAATGGAACAATACATCTTTAATGTTATAGGTTAGATCGAGAAATAAGGTAGCATTATTGGGGATAAGGAATAGAAGAAGGATATCGTGGATGTAAAAAGGATAGGAGATCATATCTTAGCCCTAACATTTGTAGAGAAAGGATACATCTTTAATGTTATTGGTGCTTTTTTATGATAGGTCATCTTACGTTATTTCTATCATGTTTTTCAGTTATTTTCAGTAGGATTTAGCAGCAAAAAGGAGGAGTATAAGAACAGTTGCCTATGATTTCGGGACTTTTGTAATGTTTTCTATATTTGAGTCTATAATTCTAGTTTTCCCAAAACATAGCAATTTTAGGGGGTTTTTGAAGTAATTCACGAAGAAATCATGCAAATCAAGAACATCTGAAGAATTGTGAAGATTCAAGGAAACAAAGAATGAATATTCAAGAGGCCTCAGAAAACTTACAACAGGGAGGAATTATGTTCCCTAGTTCCGAGACAAGTTATTTGAAGACGAAGACCTAAAACGACGAAAAAATCGGAGAATTTGAGAGCGGAAATCCCTAGTATTCCTAAAACGACGAAAATCCCTAGTATCCACATGGATTGTTGTTCCAATTACACAATTCACCTTGCTTATTTGGGAGCGGAAAACAATAAATAGACACAATAAAATAAAAGATAAAGGAGGGGGGGGGGTGTGGTTTGCAATTTAGTTTGTTTGTTCAGAGCGAGAGTTTAGAAGTAATTTGTTTTGATTGCAGAATGTTAGTGGCGGTTAGAGTTCTTCGAATCCCCTTTATTCATTTGTTGGAATAAATTAATGGTGAAACATTATTCAGATATTGATTTTGCGTCTTCTATTTAAGTGATGAGTTCATGGGGTTTTATTTTCTACCATATGTCGAGTTGCACCTACTAATTGATAAGTGTCAAAAAGGAGTTAAATAGACTGTACATTTTAGGCACTTTGATTACTTGGTTTGCAAGTTATCCTGCGAAAAGCTCACAAATACTG
>Ga0315913_1002696_pt1 | contig 21038 bp, 11 predicted proteins | sample MpolsnodulesMG_FD_207736 | JGI IMG/M metagenome (GOLD analysis project Ga0315913, IMG submission 207736) | Medicago polymorpha root nodule microbial communities from Los Angeles, California, United States - small nodules | ecosystem: Host-associated > Plants > Roots > Nodule | place: USA... | reverse complement strand
ACATCATGCAACTTGTTTTCTGCTTCCTTGACTAATTGATGAACATTTCCAAAAACACTTTTATTCCAAACTTTGAGATTAGCTTTCAAAAGTTGGAGTTTCTTACTTAAAACATACATTGGACATCCCATAAAGACATTGCTCCAGGAAGATGCAACTATATTTCTACAGTCTTCATGCAAAGTCCACATTCTCATAAACTTAAACTGAGAAGTAAATTTGTGTTGTGATGCTTGGAAATCTAAAAGAATAGGATGATGATCAGATCTGACCTTTAAAATGGTGGAACAAGTAATAGATGAACACATATCCATCCATAGCTGGTTGCATATGCTTCTATCAAGCCTTCTCTCTATGCTTCTTCTGCCAGTTCTACTCCAAGTGTAGGCTGGTCCTACTGTTGGGAGATGAATCAGATTGTTTGAGCTGGTCCATGCTTGAAAATCCTCAATTGGTGCTCTTGCAGGTGAATGAAAACCCCTATGCTCATGAGCTCCCATTATAGAGTTGAAATCCCCCATAAAACACCAAGGGATGTTCTGCTGCTGCTGAATTAAATTTAAAGAGTTCCACAACTCTCTTCTCTTCAAATAACAAGTTGAGGCATATTCTGCTATCATACCACCAACTATACCATTGTGATTGAAGGTAAAAGCTACCATTTGGTCTGATATACTAACAATAGCAGGATTCATGTTTTTTGTACAAATACACCATAGATTTGGCAACAAATCATTTCTATCATTCATAGCAAATAATTTATAGCCAATTCTATCAAACGAACCTCTAGGGAAGTTACCAATATGCATCCATGGTTCACTTACAAAACAAAAATCAGGTTTGTGCAGAAGCAAAAACCTTTTTAGGGCCAATCTTGTTGGGGAGTTGGCCAATCCCCTCAAATTCCAAAATAAACTCTTCATTTTGAAAGGTTAGATTTTCTAACCTTTGATCTGGTTACATATGCTTTCTGCTGAGATGCTAACTTTTTCTGTTTCTTCTGATTTCTCTTGCTGACCACTATCTGAAAGTTCTCTTGTTCATCATGTTTCTCCAATTCAGCTAGCAACAAAGCCTCATCCTATTCATTTTCTTCCATATTTGCCCATGAGTCTTTCAAGAACTACATGTTTCTCTAATTTAGAGATTATATTTTAGAGATTTTGTGAAAAATCAGAATCTATTTTGTGTTTGTTTATCGTAATAAAAATCACTTTTTTTAAACAAATAATCTAGTTTGTTTGGATACAACTATATAAAAGGGATTTTTTGTTACAAAATTAGTTCAATCTTTTAAATCATATTTTCTCTCTCCTCTAAAAAAAATCTATTTTTTTAAAAGTTGCTCCTAACAGCTTCTCATTTGAAGCTGTTTTTAGATTTTTTTTAGATTCTATTTTTTTAAAAAATCTGTAACAAACGTATGTAAAACTCTTAAAAGTGATTTTTTTTTTTAAAAAAAGTGATTTTTTTTCTTAAAAAAGCTATAATAAACAGGCTCTAATCCAGATAATAAAATCCGGAAAGGTCTTTTACCAGAATTTTAAGCTTTGAAATTCGTAAAATAAATGCAAATAAACATATAAACCAGAAATAATAAGACAAAAAGATAAAAATAACTCATTTTATTAATATATGAACAATACATTACAATAATGTTGAATCTTTTTAAGCTTATTACATAAGAACCTAAATCTATTTCTAATCTCCTAAGAGCCTAATTATAATCTTCTAAGAACCTAACCACTGGTATGTGATAGGATATATCGGTAGCTTCCCTGTTGGAGGGCAACCAGGGGAGGAGGGAAGAGGAGGGCGGGAAGAAGAAAAGAATGCCCTTGAGGGAGGTAGGGGGTGCTCAAACTTACGGCCAGACATGCCAAGCTAAGAACCACACTGAACCACATGACCCCCCCCAGATGAACCACACTTCTTTGCAATGCGGTTCCATCCTCATTGACCGTTCATACAAACCCTAAAAGTTTTCAACGAGGCCCTTATCTATGAAAGGCCAACGATGGAAAACTATGGTTGTAGAAGGAAGAAGAGGAGGAAGAGAGGGTGAGAGAGGATGATGTGAGAAATGGTGGGGTTTGGAAGGTTATTTATAGGGAGGGTGGGTCAAAAAATGGTTGGGAGGTCATAAATGCAGTCAAAAAACGTGGTAAAACACGTTTTGTGGTCAAGTCACCGGCCATGACACTGATGCAATCCGGAAAATACAATCCGAAATGCACTTGTTTTTTCTGGAATATATATTCCGGATTAATACGATACCAGTGAACGAGAGAATAGTTGGCACTTCTTGTAGGGTTAAGGAAGTTTCGAAATGTATAATCCGGAAAGCTTCAGCATTGGATTCTTTTGTGCGGAGCCATTAATGTAGGTTTGAACGGTTACAACCACTAACACGTTTTCATTGACTGTAGTAATGACCTAGGACTTAGTTTAGGCTATAAATAGGCTTCCATCTTCAACAAATACCTTCATTCTCCACTTCACCTCTTTTCTTCCATTTTCTTCAATTTTTTTTAGTTTTTTAGGGGTGCCGGTGGTGTCATGGTCATTGTTGACCGTTCATATGAACCCCGCAATTGCATTGCAGCTTGTGTGGGGTTCATATAACGGTCAATAGAGACTCTTTACATCAAAGAAAGACACAAAAAAGCACATAACATCTGGTCCGGAATTCGTTTTCCGGATAGCACTAACCATATGTTCCGGATTATATAATCTGGACCAGATGTATTTTTGGAAATCTTGCAGGGCGCGCGAGGAGGCAACAGGGTGGGAAAAGCAAATCCCAAATAAGTTTTTACACCAAATTAGAAAGACTAGTAGGTATAGTATAAAAGATGTGACTCATGTATTATTCTTGAGTATGAGTTTGTTGATGCTCCTCGCACCTCCCTACCACTTGCAAATGTTTTATTTTTGTGTTCTATAGTTTTTTCCCATTCTACCAAAAAAATAGAACATGAAATTGTAAAACGGAACTTCTAAAATTGAATTTGAAGAAAGAAAGAAAAAAAAGATTTGTTTTTGCATAATTTCACCCACTTGGCGCCAGCCACCTTTGCTTCACATTCACAGATTTCAACTCCTCTTCTCTCGGATCTAACTATGGTATCCGTTAGTTCAGGTATGGACGTAGATCGGAACCGGTCCAGCTCACCAAATTCACGTACTCCCAACCATTCTCCGAGGCTCGGTCCGAGCCGCCTCTCCAGCTCCCGAATCAGATCATCCCAATCATCTTCCTCTTGCTTCTCGTTGTGGTATCGAAGAAAACGAACAAAAGTGCTTTTGGCACTTATTTCGTTACTCGCTTTATTTTTCTTTGTGAATTATGTTATGCTTCTTCGTCTTCAACATCAACAACAAGATCTACCTCATCCTCTTCCTAAATCATCACTTCGTTCCTCTCTTTCTATTTCCATTCAGGTTTCATTTCTCATTATGCCTTCATCATACATTAATTATGGCATAGACACTTGTGAGATTTCTTATGGAAACTGCTTATTATATATAGTTAGATATTAATTATAAATAGTTTCATAGTTTAATATAGTCTCTTGTTTGGATAAGCAACTTATTTCCAGCTTTTAGAGAACAATGTATAAGCTATTTCTATAGCAAAATATATATAGTAAAGTTAAATTGTTTTCGTATAAGCTATAAGTTGTTTTCATAAGTTCTTCCAAACAGTTTCGCAAAACTTATGGCAGTTGATAAGCTTAAATAAGTCAATCCAAATAGGTCCATAGTTTAAGCTAGTTAGAAGTAATTCTAATTCTAACTACCTTGAACTATATTGAACTAATTCTAATTAATATCTAACTAAATCTAATTCTAATATGTACATAGGCTTTTCAGGATAACTTATGAAAATGACTTATATGAAGACAATTTGACTTTATTTTATATTGTTATAGAAATAGCTTATAGATAAGCACTTATATGATAACCGATCATGCTATAAGCGTTTAATTAAGTTGTTTGTTGTAATTGTGCCTATATCTGTTTCCTTTTCAACAAGTTTGTTGTGTTTCTGATATTATTATTTTTTAGGGAAAATCAAACAAGAATAGCACTAAGAAAAAAACACAGAAGGGAAATTATGCAAGGATGTTGGCATTGGCTGCCCATGCATTGGCAGAGGTATATATTTTGAATTTGAAGAAAATGTGCCTAGTTTGTAGTTATATAAGCCATCAAGTTCTATAATGATTTTCCAATTGTTTGCCATAGCAAAGTTTTCAATTTTCAGTAACTCTGACTTGGGTATTTCACATTTGGTACAGAACAAACGTGAACCAAAAGATTTGTGGCAGGAACCCTTGGTCCCTGCTTCTTCTTGGACACCATGTTCTGATCAGCGAAATTGGGAACCTAATCGTATGTGTGTCTGAACTGAACTTCAAATTTGACAATTGTTTGTATTATATTTCTGTGCATAACTGCAAAAGAAAAAGGTTTATTAGTCCATACTGAGTAAGAGTACTAACAGTTTGCTCTCTTCTACTCTACTACAATAGAAGGAAGTAATGGATACATTTTGGTTACTGCAAATGGTGGGATCAATCAACAACGGGTAGCTGTAAGTATTCTTTATCGGACGACGCTTCTGAATCATTTGGGATTAACTTATTTGAAATGAGAAAAAATTAATAAGCTTTATCTTAAATGATTAGCGTCATTTGGGCTGATTGTGAGTTGCAACAGGTTTGTAATGCTGTTGTCGTGGCCCGGTTACTCAATTCAACTTTGGTTATCCCAAAATTTATGTACAGTAGTGTATGGAGAGATACAAGGTAACACCATGTCCATTTCTCTCTCATTGCCCTTCTTCCTTATCATTTCTCACATAACTACTGTTTTGTTTTCCGTATTTCCTTTTTATTTGATCAAACCTAATATTTAGTTACTGGGTGAATGATCAGTGGAGAAATTGATTACTAGCGGCTTGTTATAATAAGCATGTGCAATTTGATCAACCAGTGTTGGTTGAGTTAAATTTATTATTCAGATAAATAGATATAAGATTTATCAACAATTTTGGGGGATGAGTTGAATATTTGTCTTTTTTATTTGATCAAACCTAATATTTAGTTACTGGGTGAATGATCAGTGGAGAAATTGATTACTAGCAGCATGTTAAAATATGCGTGTGAAATTTGATCAACCAGTATTGGTTGAATTAAATTTATTATTCAGATAAATAGTTGTAAGATTTATCAACAATTTTGGGGGATGGGTTGAATATATGACTTTATACTTTACCACTTCTAGCATTCTTGTTTTAACTTATTCGTGTATTTGTTGGGGAAAATGGCTTATTTGAATCTCGAGTTTTAGCTTTTCCTTGTTTGTACCATTTCGATGCCACATCTGTAGTCCATGGCTCTTCTATTATGATTTTGTGACCGTCAATTTAACTTATAAATTCTAATATTGTATAATTTCTTAGTCAATTCGGAGACATCTATCAGGAGGAGCATTTTATTAACAACTTGACTCCTGATATTCGGATAGTGAGGGAGCTTCCTAAAAAACTACAGTCTTTGGACTTGGAGGCAATCGGCAGTGTTGTGAGTCACTCCCTTCCCTTGTAGTAAGCTGATTAAACTCAACGATATGAGTCCTATTTGTATCTAATTGTTAGAAGACTTTACCAGGTAACAGATGTTGACATGGGAAAGGAGGCCAAGCCGAGCTTTTACTTGAAACACATTCTGCCTATTATACTTAAAAATCAAGTTGTTCACTTTATTGGATTTGGGAATCGCTTGGCATTTGACCCAATACCATTTGAGCTGCAGGTAAATATCCTTCGATACTTAGACACCACAATCTAATTTTCATGATCTGATTCTCTAGCCCGGCAATGCTCTACTGTTATTAACTTTCTTAATCTCAAGCCCTATTATGCTTTTCCTAATTGAGGACTTCATCTAGAGACTTCGTTGCAGATGTAATTTTCACGCCCTGCAATTTGTTCCCAGAATACAAGAAACTGCTGCTTTGCTTCTTAAGAGGTTGCGCGGGCATGCAGGTCTTATTGGACCATTGGATCGGCATCTTGTTGGTCCATTTGGAGAATTAAATTTGGAGAAGAGTGAAAAAAGTTCCAAGAAAGCTTCAAAATACTTGGCTTTACATCTCAGATTTGAAATTGACATGGTAGCTCATTCCTTATGTGAATTTGGGGGAGGTGAAGAAGAGAGGAAAGAATTGGAAGCATATCGTGAGATCCATTTTCCTGCACTGGCATTGATGAAAAATACTACAAAGTATGTATCACAATTTTTTTATCTCAACTAGTTCTTCACTTATACTGGAAACACTTGTACTCGTCTTCTTTTAAACACAATAATTTTAATTTGTGATGAAAAATGTTTTGCTCTTTAGGTACTTTGATTTAAAGTAATTGGAGTTTTCTGTGCAGATTACCTTCTCCTTCAGAGCTCAGGTCTGAAGGGCTATGTCCATTGACACCTGAAGAATCCATCCTCATGCTTGCTGCTCTTGGCTTTAACCGCAAGACAAACATATTTGTAGCTGGTTCTAATTTGTATGGAGGTCGCTCACGGTTGGCTGCTTTGACCAGCTTGTACCCTAAATTAGTCACTAAAGAGAACTTACTTTCTTCAGCGGAACTCGAACCATTTGCTAATTATTCATCTCAGGTTTGCTGCTACTGTCATTCTTGTTTCATTTATTTCAATGATGTCACAAACCTAATTAAGCTCCTTGTTACAGTAAATCCTGTTTTGTGCACTTTTCATGTTCTATATGTTCTATAAATAGCTCCTCATATTAAACGTTCGGCGTTATTGAGGACCAAATTATTTTGGTGCTGCTGTTAGTCTTTTGATGAATGACACGGAATTATTTCTATTGTAGTTAGCAGCACTGGACTTCATAGGCTGTGCTGCCTCGGATGCATTTGCCATGACTGATTCAGGAAGTCAGCTATCATCTTTGGTGTCTGGTTATCGAATATATTATGGTGGAGGAAGAATGCCAACAATACGACCAAATAAGCGCAGGCTTGCTAGTATATTCATGAAGAACTCTACAATAGAATGGCGTATTTTTGAACAGAGAATGAGGAAAGCTGTCAGACAAACTAAACATGTACAGACAAGGCCTAAGGCAAGAAGTGTTTATAGATATCCAAGGTGTAAAGAATGTATGTGCAGGACAATTTAATTGATTTACATAAGCTTGGCTGTAATTTCTCATTGTAATTTGTAGCATTGTTAATCATTATTGCCACGCATTCCTGTCTTCTTGTGGCTAAATTGATTAATCCATAGGTTGACTTTGCATGGGATTTATTTACATTACTGTTAACAGACAAAGGCTAAGGCAAGAAGTGTTTACGTCAGAACAAGTAGGATGAGCTTCATAGTTTAGATCATTGGGGTTTAGGAACAAAAAAAATAGTGCATTCTGCAATTTCTTCACTATCTGTTGTCACAATCTCTTACTCTTGCTCACATAACTAAGACAAAAACAATTGGAAATTTGAAGCTAAAACTCGTTCACCTCTTTGATTTCTAAACTGCACACGTTTTTGTTTATGCAATAAATTGTTCCACTTTGGTTCAAGCTCTCTTCCTCTTGGATAATCGAAAAGAGGACCTCAACCCCACCTCTTTTTGCTCAATTTTATTTCAAAATCATATACCGTTGTATGAAAACCAGAAGCTATGGTATAGTGAAGAGAAGAACTAGAAAAACTGAAACAACATTTGTTTGAACAAAGTTGTGTTACTTGATTACTTTGAAATGAAACGTACATTACAAATATATAGTGCAAAGCTATACACTTGCTTGCTAAATAGTAAATTGAAAAACTTTGCAGTAAATCTTCTCTAAACAGTAAATATCGCTACCTATTGCCTTTTTTACCAACTAAACAAGCATCAGTCTAATCATCACAATAACAACAATAAATAAAGTAATAATAGCTAAGGTAAAAAATATCAATATCCTTAAAAAAAAAAATCTTGAATACTTTCACCGTTGATCTCAACTCTTTAAACTTTCCCTTCGAAAGAGCTTTGGTCATTATATTTGCAATATGGTTTTCTGAATTGCAGTGCTCCAAGCTGCGTTCCTTACATTTCAGCTTCTCTAATAGATTGATATTTAACATCAATGTGTCTGGTTCTTCCAAGTTGGACTGAATTTTTTGTTATGGAAATACCATATTTGTTATCCACCCATATGACAACAACTTCGTTTTGAAATTGTCCCACATTTGATAAAATCTTCCTTAGCCAAATAATTTGATTTGTTACTGCTACAACGAAAATATACTCAGCTTCAACTGATGATTGGGAGACCATTTCTTGCTTCTTTGAACTCAATGAGAAAACAACACTGTCAAATAAGAAAACATAACCAGAGGTACTTTTCGTATCATGTACACTTACAACCCAGTCACTATCTGCATATCCTTGGAGGTCTCCACTTATATTTGTCAAAAAATACAAACGAAAATCAGTTGTACCCTTCGTGCACCTCAAAACTCTCTTAGTTGCACCACAATGAACTTAACTTGGATAATGCATAAACTCAAAAAGTAAGCTAGCAACAAACACTATACTCAGTCTGATTGCAGGAAGATACAACAAACTTCTAATTATGCTTTTATAAATAGAAGCATCTGAACTTAAACCAAAAAAATAATAATAGAAGTATCTGAACTATTATCAACATCATCCATTGATAATTTTTCATTCACAATCAACAGTTTGGAAACATGCTAGCATTTCTCTAAAACCTGGAAGAACACGAGAATATTCCTGATGTTGGTGACATCCCTACAGATCCCCCGTCCCTGTCCCTAAGGAGTAGGCATAGGCTTAGGGAGCAGCTTAGTCATTAAATTATGCGTGCATCTATGTCTCACCAAAGAAAAAAAAACACAAGGCATGAAAAGGAAATTCTAGTTTGTGACACACAAAATGTTTAGTTTTGAAATGAGGAAAACAACATAAGAAGATATTAGTGGTTGGTTTTGTAGCTACCTTGTTCTTCCAGGTTTTGTAGTTGCTTCTGCTATTGGCCTTGCAGTTTCCAGGCCAATCAAAATTGATCAATATGCCCCCCATTCAAAATAATTGATGAAAATACCCCCCATTTCGAATACTTACAGCTCCCCGATGTTGACTGTGCTGATTGTGAGTTGCAATACAGCTACCCGTTGTTGATTGAACCATTACTTCAAGAATAATCAGTTTGTAGTTTGTACCATTTCCTTGCCACATCTGTAGTCCATGGTTATTCTATTATGATTTTATACCATTTCCATGCCACATCTGTTGCAATAAATCATGTTTTGTGCACTCTTCATGTTATACACATTGCTCATCATATTCAATTTTTGGCATTATTGAGGACCAGATTATTTTAGTGCTGCTGTACATGTTAGTCTTTTGGTGAATGACACGGAATTGTTTCTATTGCAGTTAGCAGTACTGGACTTCATTGCCATGACTGATTCAAGAAGTCATCTTTGGTGTCTGGTTATCAAATATATTATACTTTGATTCGCAAAGGAATCATGTATCGATGAGATGTTCAATGTGTCTCATCTTTTAGGAGACAATCTAAAGTATAACCATTCGATGTTACACATAACAGTTTCCTTATTGAATACTTTCAATGTTACGCAAACAACCTATTCCCGAAATGGGACAATCTAAAAACACTATTACAACAGAAAGAATTTCGAGGTTCTAGTAAAGGCGTCCTCGGCATTTTGAAGATCCACAAAGACAAGGAGATCCATTTCCAAGAACAAGCTCATAGTGATAATTACATGTCAGTTCTTCACCAAAAGCAATCTGTTAACAAGAAACAGAAGTTAAATATAATCCATATTGATGTCAACTATTTATAGTTAAGCAGTAGTTTGTAACATAAGTGGAATGTTTTATTCTTATAAAATAAGTGATATGTATGTATAGAGGAGAGTACTTACATCTCGACTTGCGTAGAGACCAATACGTGAACGCTTACAATCCATGCTCTCCACAAGAACTTGGTAACTCACAAGATTTGGGGAACAACTGCAATAATAACGAGCAAACCATCAACTATTTTGTTTTAAATATAGTATAGTTCTAATTATGTTTAATAGTTGTTTTAGACCTATTAATCATGTCCATTAAATTTAGAGTAGCTAGTCTAAATAAACATGTAAGTGTCTGTACTTTTTAATCAGCTTTGAAATACATTAGAAATATTTTCTACACATTTAATAACTCACTGGAAATAAGTATCATGCTTAATCATATTCAAATTATTTTGAAACCATCATTTCTTGAAGTAAATATATGCTCACCTATTATTAATGAATCGAGACACATTTCCATATCTAGTAGAATCAATGATATATCGGGCCTGTCTTTCGATCAATCGACTCATGTCATTAACACGAGCATCAACAACATAGAAATAACAGCAATGTTCTTTTCCATAACTGTTATTGACATAGACCATGTCAGTAAAAATCCAGAAACATCAAGCAACTAAAATAAACTATATCTTGAAAGAAATTTAAACCTTTTGCGTCTGTTGTGTGCCTCTTGCTCGTCTAAAACCTCTCCAATGTACTCACACACAAATGTTCCGCGCGAAATAGCCTCGCCAGCCCTTACACCCCATCCCTGCAACTTGAATAATGATTGTTATAACATAACAATTCTTTTGGGTCATTTTGAATTTATCAAAACAAAAATAGTGGTCACCTTTTTCTCTGTTTTAAACACTTCCAGCTTAATGCGAATTCCATTCTGCAGTATTCTGTTTGGACAGGTTTTATCACATCTGCACTTATCGTTGCACTCATACACAAGATAACCTTCCTGCAGTTTTGTAGAAAAAGTTTCAGCATTGGACACATATTTATAAATTAATAATATAGAAAAAAAAAGAAGGGAAATATGCAACATAGTTGAGTCTTAAAAGTAAATAAAATATCCTACACGATAAATATGTTAGATTTTAGCATACTCTATTTTTTGTTACCAAACAATGCCTAACATATTCTGTACAACACATATTTTGGATATAATGACAACTTACAATTAATGGAAATATTTTACCTCCAATATGATTCGACCATTGTTGTCATATGGGAACTTTTTGTGCATTGTTTTTCCGAATATGTCTTTTGCAGTATCATAATCATTATCAAAAAGGTATACATGATCACAAGTTTCACAACAACAGGTAGAAGATGAGCAATAACATTTCAGTTGCTGAACCTGCTAAATAAATCATAGGTTAAATATTGTTAGAAAAAAACTATAAGGCTATAGTGTATGCTTGTGAGTTCTTGAAGAATTTGTTCCAATGTAGCTTCTTTACTAAACACAATTATAAGTGAAATAACAAACATTTATTTTATCATACTCGAATTTACTCCTATATGATTAGAGTTTGATCAAATAAAAATCAAGAAAATTTAAATACCTCATATTCAAGACTAGTCGATGGACCAAGCATTGGTTTTGTCACATAGGTAAAGTTCATCCAAGGCCTAGCAAGATTTATATATTGCTCTCCTTGCTCAAAAAGAGAGTTTAGTATTTTTTGATCTACTACACAAATCACTGGAGTTGATTCCATCCCACAACTTATGTCATCACATAATACTAGAGCCTTTTGCGATGACCCTAATCTTGCATGATTTGAATTTATGATGGACTGAGACTCATCTTGCTCCATTACAACACTTGCAGGATCTGATGCATTTGTAGATTTTTCCGTCAAGTTTTGTTTACAACATGCAGTGCAAGCGTTTGATATAATATCAAGATTATTAGGCTGATCCTTAGTCTTCTGAATATCAGAAGAGAAAATATTTGCAACATCTAAGCATTGGGGCTGCTGCATGGATGTTTCCCCCATTTCATTTCCTTTCCTGGTCACTTTCAGAGAAGCATCACCGGTAGACAAACTTAGTTGCTTAGGAGATTTTGAAAGCTTAAGTTCGGCAGGGTGAACTGACTTAACATGCAACCATAATTCCTCCATATTTCCAAAATATTCGCCACAAGGAATACATAGTAAAAGCAAGCAGTTTTCATCAAATTTCACACAGTGTCCCTTCTGAACATGTGATTCCAATAGCTTCTTGTTAGGGAAGGAATTAAAACAAAGGGCACAAGCATAACTTCTAAATAACCATTGTGCTTCTTTTTTATGATTTTCCATCCAATGATCGCCAAGTGTTTGGTCATTATCAAATTCTTCAAAGCAAATCTTACACTTATTAACATTCTCATTATGAAAACAAGAGTCTTTATTATGATCATTACCATGGCTAGAAGACTCTGTCTGCCGAAGAGCATCGATTTCATTGTGATCATTACCGGAAAGCATGAGCGTTTCACCTAAGATATTCTTTGCACAAAAAGAATCATCATCATCGATGATCAACCCTGTATCGATCTCCAATGGATTTTTTTTACCACTACAACTTTCTTCAAATTTCCTCTTCAACATATGACAGTTTGAATTTGAACGGTTGTTTCTGTCGGCAATGCAGAGATGTTTCTTGCAAAAGGTGAAACTGGGAAGAGAATGATTCTTACATCTAGAACCATCAATAGTTGTTCCTCCACAATATGGAGTAAGAACTTTAACACTTTTTTCTTTCTTTTTTGAAAAATGTGCACAGCAATATATATCATTTTTAATTGCCATTCTTACACACTGCCTTCCCTTGGATTCGACATATGCTTGACATTTTCGATACAAAATCCCTTCCTTAGTATCATGTTCTTCAGATATTTGAACAACCGTTTCATCCAAAGGCCTTGATATTGTTCCTTTGCTGAACAAGATCTCAGAATCTACAGACTGAACTACGGTTTCACTCACTGGGCTGATCAGTTGACTAGGAAACTCAGTTACCATGGGTACCTCCACAGTATCTTCTTGCCTAGAATGTGTATATGCGCGATGAACTTTAAGTTTAGGCCTTTTGCTGCCAACTTGAAGGCTTGCTTGGGGCATACCATCAGAGCCAGAAGCATGCTGTTGCGTGTCACTGCTACTAGAAAAGGAAAGAAATGTGGAAAACCATTTCATCACATCATGGTTCCATGTATTCCACTCAAAACCTAAGTTTTGTTGTGCCGGTGCATCACGGAGAGTGTGGACATCATTCCACAAAATAGAATCAAACAATTCCTAAAAAAGAGGATACGAAACGAATCAACCAAATGTATTGAAGAAAATTGTTTATTATTAGATGTTTAAAGCAAGGCATATGTATTCATTTATGAACCATAGTGTATTTTCTTTATTTCTTTGTAAAACTCTTAGAGTGATAATAGGTATATCAAGTATACTTCTTACCTCTTACTTCTTAGTAATGGAAGAATATTCAAAGTTTATGTGCAAGGTGGCCTTATTAAAAGGTTGATCCAGGCATCACGGTCTAGAAGGGATAAAAACTCAAGTAATAATAATTAAATAATTTTATCACAATTCATAAAAATAGAACTATTCAACTGCTATATATATGTTGCTTACTAAGTTATTAGGTCAATGGGATGATCCTCATTATTCTAGACTTCCCTCGTGACGCCATAAGATAAAAACAATTCATTTTCAATACAAATAAAGCACAAGGATGGCTCGCTAAATTAAATTTTCCTTATATCTTTGGGAGTGAATACTAAATGTAAGAAGATGATCACAAATAGTGATAAAAAAATTGTTACATAAAAGTTTAACCTTCCCTTAGAAAAAAAACGTTGAACCTTGTTTTTAAGAAAACCTTTGTAGCGGTCATGTTAAAAAAATAACGTTAACTAAAAAAAGAATTACAGTAATGCTTATTCATTAAAGTAATGTTTAATAAAAATACAATTAGGGATGACAATTGGACCCAAACCCAGTGGGCACCCGCAAAAAATACCTATGATGGGCGGGTAAAAATCCACATTGTTGGGTATGGGCATGGGCACGGGTAATTACCCGCAAATTTAAACGGGTATGGGTGCGGGTACTGGCACTCTAGTGCCCACCCCGCCCCATGCCCGCACATTATATATACTATACCAATAATTTTATTTATATTAAATTTAGTTAATTAATCCAAAGTCTTTGATATTTATTGTAATATGCACTTATTTTTTATATTTTAGATGCTTTTAGTTGGCTAAATAATATGATGTATAATATTTGATATGTTGATTTAGAATATCTCATATCATATTTTAGTTATGTTGTGATACTTTTTATTATTTATTATCTTTTTGTTGTGAAAGTGCGGGTAGTGGGTTCGGGTACGGGCACTTAGATACCCATAGGATATGGGGACGGGAACTAAACTTATTGCCCACGAGGGTATGGGGACTTTTTTAAAACGCGGGTACGGGAATGGGCACTATGATACCCTGCCCAATGGGTACACATTGTCATCCCTAATTTTTTATGTCAAAAAAGCTATTTTCAATATAATTTGTAATAAACCAAGCATTGCAATTCTACAAGAATGAGGCAATCACCGTATAAAGAAATAATAATAAAAAATTAACTCATCCAAATTGATTTTTAGCTGAGACCTTAAAGTTCAAGTTTCCAAAATTATTATAGCAACTCACAATCTTCTTAGAGCCGAAGAAATAAAGACCAAACAAATTGAGCGACGTGGATGAAAAACATTGGATAGACCAAAGATTTTATTATGGATTGCCGACCACATTCATATTATTTAATGAAAATAGTTATGTGGACAATGTCCAAAATACTTCACCCTTATCAAACAGTTATTAATAAAAAAAAATGTATTCAAATGGAAGTTGTAATATACGGAATGTCCTAAAAATGACAGTGTAAAATTCACCTTATAAGGTGAATAAGTGGGATGTCTGGGGTTCAAACTCTGACCCCTACATATAATAATGTATTGTCCTATCAACTGAATTATGCTCACGGGACAAAAAAATACTTATTCTAACTATATAATATAAGATTCTTCTTATTATTGACCTTATAATATACTTGTAGTACAAAAAAGTGATCTAGAAGTCGACTTTTTTCATGATTTTATCCATACATGTTTGGATCATTAAAATATGGTTTTATACAAAAAAAAATAGATTTTTTTCGACTAGGGATGAATTAATTATGAATTTTATTCACCATAACAATGAATTTCTTAAACAAAACATAATTAATTTGTCTTTCGTTTAAAAACTCTAAAATGTTATGGTGAAGGTTATTATGATGATCGAATTATGCCTACAAAATTAAGGAGCGAAATTCGACTCGTGAATATACGTTTACTCGGAACGAAATTGCAATTTTACAAGTTTGTGTTGAAAAATAAAAATAAATCGAAACATCTCGAGAGTTCCATTGTTTTGTTTTTTGAATTTTTGATGCTATAAAAATTCATAATTAATTCTTCCATAGTTGTTTTTTTGTTGTTGTGTAAAATCATATTTTAACGTACTAAACCATGTCAACAAAAAATCATAAAAAACTTTAACATGTATGTTTGCTTTATATTTATTCGAAGCATATGGACGTTTGTGTAAAACCATTACTTTCAACATGTAAAAGGCAAAATCACTTGTCAGGAACATTCAGATGTGATCCGCTTGTGGAAGTTTTAACCAATTAAGCAAGTATATATGTTAAAAATTGTGTGTTAGAGAGGATATTGTTAGCCCTCCTCTTTATTCTATCATTGTTAATGATAATAGAAAGTCCCCAAGTTTCCTAGTAGAGATGACGGAGGTTTATCTGTTTTTGTTTAACAGACAAAAAATATAGGTTTTATTTTAAGAGTCCAAATTTGTAGAAGATGTCCTACTATAAGTGATATTTTGTTTGCGGTGAATGAAAAGGTTTTGGATCTAAAAATTATTTTAAATACCTATGCTAAACTAAAAGCACGTACATTTTTAGGATTAGTTGTGTCACAATGTTCAACACTCTTATAACACTAGTGCAACAACACATATTCAAAATTTAAGACAAATGTCCCAAAAAATTGTTTTTTTCTTTGATTCAACACTCCCATAATCAATGTCTAACATTTGTATGACACTCGTATTGGACAAACTAAAACAAATGTCACAACAAGGGTTAAAGATATGTTGAAGTAATGTTAATTAATAAAGAGTTAAATACATTCAATTTGATTACAGTATTTTAGTTTTTTTCCGATGATAAATGGACAAATAAATGTCAAAAACTATCATATCTTGTTTTAAATTTATTTAATGAAATTAATTATGCAATTTAGATGTACATGTATATCTTTTCATTCTAAATTTAGATATTTCATAAATAATATTAATATTTGATTTAATTATAATAAATAAATTAATATATAACTAGCACCGTCAATGTCCAATGTTTTTCACATTAACAGTGTCAACGTGTCTTTGTTTGTATCGTGTTAGATGTCTGTGTTGGAGTCTGTGCTTCATAGATACCGATGCTTGAATTCAACTTTTTAATTTGTAGAAATTTGAAATTTATTTCATTAAGATGTTCAAGTTTGTACTAGGAGGTAATCATATTTGATTTGCCCTCTCAATTTTTTTTCTTACTTTTGATTTGCCCTCTATGATTGATAGGAGTAAATAAATTAATTTTAATTTTATTAAATATATAGTATTGAAGATAATTTTTAGTTGGAGTAGTAAAATGTTTATATAAATTCTAATTAAATTTTTTTTTTTTTAAAAAGCCAAAATAGAATTTATTAAAATCACAATGAGTCTTGACCAGTACAAAGAGTGGCTAGGCTAGGAGTCGTAAAGTAGCAACATACAAAAGATAGATGGGGAGCACCCAATTCTAAACCCCATACACTCGTGCATCAAAACAAAATCTAAAAACCTACAAGAAAACACCACCTAACAACCAAAAACAAACTAACACCAAAATCAAAGACAAACCTCCGCACAACAACATAAACAAAAGTTGTACCAAATCCTTAAAACATCATCACAAGCTGCCACAAAAACAACTTCCACCATTACATTATGATGCTCGCACACAACCCCCAAACAGTAACATCAAAAACTAGCACAACAACCAACAACCTTTGAAAAACAGTCGATAATAAAACCCCAAACAACACCATTAGCTATCCCAAGCACCGTCATCCAAAAACAAAAACACACCTCCCAAATAACAGCAAAAACCGACCAAAAACCCCGGTAATATCATACGACAAGAAAATAGCTCCTCAAAACTACACTTACAAAATGCCCTATGGCCGAAACGCCAAACATGCCCAATATACCCAAACACCTCCACCAAAGCATACCTACATGTATATGAAAACCCTTATAACAACACATGTGTTACTCTTCCCACACTTAAATCCAACCAAATGGCTATGAAACCAATCAAAAAACAGATCGAACAGTTGAGATGGCTTACACCTAAGACCAAACAATCGATAAACTAAAACTAACATCAACCACCACAAAACAATCAATAGAGGCAACCAGAGAGTGACGAAACCACCAAAACCCAGAATCAAAAAACAAAGACAAACCAACAAAACCATCACCGCGCACAGTGTTGCCATTGGAAAGCTGCAACACCGTCGTTTAAGAGAATCAACGACAAACGAACCTAGATTGAAAAAACAACAACCACCTTCGTCACAACAACAACAATCGATGTCACCTTAACAAAATCCACCTTCGCAACAACAACAACCATTGCAACAACAAAATTCACCTTCACAACACCAACACCATATATTGATCCACAACGACATAACAAACAAACCCTTTTGGGTTTAACAGAACCAGACCCTTTCAAATTTTTGAAACCGTCGAAAACATCGGACACCGTCAAAACAGAACAGAACCTGCGAGCAACAACACACAACCGGTAACACAGCGGCAACAAAGCATCCACAAGCAACAAAGTCACGAACACAAAAACACCACCGGTGTACGCCAGAAATCAGCACCACCGTGAAGGATCGAAACCGGAGAAAAACCCCTAATCACCACAGGATAGGGGCGGATGTATTCATAGGTTATGTGGGGCTAAAGCCCCACATGCCACTTCCCTATTTTTTTTTATATTTATATTATAAAAAAGGCAATAGCTATTTTGGTCACTGAATGTGTAATAAATAGTCATAATAGTCTCTCAATGTATTTAAATTCTAAACTAGTATCTGATTTTGTACTTTGTTAGACATAATAGTCCCTGAAGTGACAATAAGTAAGTATATTGAAGGGCTAATATGACAATATTAATGAAGTATTTTATTGTTATGGACTATTTTGACTAACGAAGTATACAATTAGAGGCAATTTAAAATTTTGATACATTAAGGGTCTATTTTAGCCCCACATATATCAAATGTCTAGATCTGCCCCTGCCACAAAATACGGCAGATCTGCTAACCATACCCCGTGACGGTTGCGAGATCACGGTGACGAGGAGGGCTGATGAAACATAGAACAACTCTGAACCAAGACAAATAGAACGAAAACAACGACATCGGCGGTTTGAAAAACAACCCGTTAAGGTTGAATAGTGATGCGGAGATTAAAAACTCGTCGCATCACCACTGTCAGTGTCTACATCGTATTGTTTGGATTTGGAGGAGGAGAAAGGGAGGAGTGGCTAGTTGTGTGGTTGTTTGTGGAGGTGAAGAAGTTCGCAGGAGAGAAAAGGGAGAAAGGGAGGAGCAGCGGCTATTTTAGAGTATGATATAGAGACAAAATATAATTAAATTTGTTGTTCAAACTATTCCTACATATTGTATGAATGTGTTTGTTCTTCCAAATTCTTTAGGGGCTGAAATGAAATGTATGTTGGTTTTTGTTTTGCTAGGTTTCCATGGGAACATTTAGGGTATACAGTACACAAGTAAAATAATATCATAGATATTTGAATTTTAAATTCATATATCTATAGTGTATGGGGCTAAATGTTACCGCGATAAAGAAATAACGGCAAGATGTACTTGAGTTTATTTTCGGCATTCTTAATGCAAGGGTGTGTTTTGGGAGCGGGTTCGAACCCACTTAGTAATGGGATAAAACGTGGTTATTTTTGTTGGAGTGAATTGGAACGTGGAATACTCCAACATTAATGAAACAAGTTATTACATATGCCAACATTGAACGTAAAATATTTACATATTCATTCACAATAATTGCATATAGTCCTACTATCATAATCAAACGATGAAAACGTTCACTAGACATGGGCGTGATTCCTTTGCCTTGCTATTTGCACGTTCAGATGTCATGAAAGTATAACTTAGTATCATAGTATTGAGTGTTGACAAAACTCACCTATACATGCATGCATTTGTTGGATTGTTATATTATTGTTGGTTAATGATGATATGGTCCATTGATTGTTGAAAGAAAATTCAATAGTGTAAACATGATCGTTGTCGTATGATAACATCATTCTGAACATGTTAAGGTTCCCCAATTGCCAGCTAACATGCACCTTGTTACATTTCAATATATATTTTTCTTTCTTTTTTGTTACATTTCTTATCCATTTTCCATCACGACAAGTTAAAGGAACACATGCTTATCCATATTAATTGTATGCGGAGGATTTTAATTTTATTTAGATACTTGAGTTGAGTCTATTTTTCCCTTCTTTTTTTTTTTGTAATTTATATAAAATTAGTATATATAGATAATATCTAATCTAATAAAGAAGTTGATATGTCAAATAGTGCATTATAGTATATTCTTTATGCCTTCCTAAGTTGCTGCACCAAGAATATAACTTCACCACATGAGTGTAGTATATATATGTCTAACTTTCTCGGATTGGTATTACCATTTGAGAATTATCAACAAAATCCACACAAAAAAAAAAGGAAATTTTCAAGAAAATGACTTCAAATTCTAGCACTACTATTCATAGCTACCCCATAAAAACGGTGGTCATTTTGGTTCAAGAGAACCGTTCTTTTGATCACATGTTGGGTTGGATGAAGTCCCTCAACCCGGAAATCAACGGTGATATCGGTACAGAGTCAAACTCAATCTCCACATCTGATTCCAACTCCAACCGGGTTCAATTCAGTGACCAGTCAATCTACGTTGACTCAGACCCGGGTCATTCCATCCAAGATATTTACGAGCAAATTTTTGGAGAACCATGGAGCAAAGCCTTAGCAGCAAAAAAATCACCGCCAATGATGGATGGCTTCATTCAAAATGCGGCAAGGCAAGAGAAACCAAAAAACACGACAGTGACAATGATAGAGGCGGTTATGAATGGGTTTAAACCGGATTTGGTACCGATTTACAAGGAGTTAGTTAAAGAGTTTGTGATCGTTGGTTCGCTTCGGTTCCCGCATCAACGCAACCGAACCGGCTCTATGTGCATTCTACCACGTCGCATGACTTAACTAGCAATGACACAAATAAGTTCATTGGAGGGTTACCTCAAAAGACCATATTTGATTCTTTAGATGAAAATGGTTTCAATTTTGGGATCTATTATCAACAACCACCATCCACCCTTTTCTACAGGTTTGTTCATTTCCATTTCGTACCTTACTATCTAACGACTAACACACATTTCCTCATACTCTGTTTTGCTTCATTTATTTCCTTGCTTATTGTTACAATTTCATAGATTAACGTCCATTTTATTGAAGTGAAAATTAGTTGTTTTTTTTTTCTACAAGCAAAAATTTGAGGCAAACTTGGTTTTAAAAAATCTTTTTAAAAGCTAGATTAAATATTAGTTCATGCTAGCTAATACTATACTCTTATTTTGCTGACAAATAATTCAATTAATCACTTTCAGGAGTCTTAGGAAGCTGAAATACATACATAAATTTCATGAATACGGGTTAACATTTAAGAAGCATTGCGAAGAAGGGAAATTACCAAATTACGTGGTGATAGAACAAAGATTTTTCGACTTGTTATCAATACCTGGAAATGATGATCATCCATCTCACGATGTAGGAGAAGGACAAAAACTTATAAAAGAAGTGTATGAAGCATTAAGAGGCAGTC
>Ga0315913_1002689_pt1 | contig 21070 bp, 17 predicted proteins | sample MpolsnodulesMG_FD_207736 | JGI IMG/M metagenome (GOLD analysis project Ga0315913, IMG submission 207736) | Medicago polymorpha root nodule microbial communities from Los Angeles, California, United States - small nodules | ecosystem: Host-associated > Plants > Roots > Nodule | place: USA... | reverse complement strand
TATTTGGTGTGTCCTAAAGTCCAACTCACCTAAATTAATATGTAACCGAAAAAATTATGCAAAATCTATTAGGATCATCAACAAATGTGTACGGTTAAATACGAGCAAACCTTCGAGAATTTCTATCTTGCTCTCACCATTTTCATCTGCATCGTCATCACCGTCTTCAATTGAAAGTACGCATTTGTCAACCTCATACTAATAGTAAGCCTAAAAAAAACAATTTTCTCGTAGAATGAATGAATTAATCGAAAAAACTAAAATATCATATACTTATTGCGAGAATCTATTTTTGTCATGATGACATACATTGATCAATCAACAACTTCAAAACAATATCAGTGCATAAACGGTGCCTCATCCCAAATTAATAATTTCTCTTTACGAAGTACTTGTTCCCTATGTATATCATTTTTCATGATTAGTGTTGATAACTTACGAATCTCAATAAAGATTGCAACAACCAAAAATATATTTAACTCCTGTTATACGCTTAACTCCTGGTTATACTCTAGTTCAGGTCATTACCATTTTGTTGGAAGAGACCAACTCGACACATGATTTTTGCAAAAGAAAAATATTCTATAGCATAGTCGTATATGACAAAAGTTGCATTCTAAGAATGATCAAATACTTATAACTTCACCTTGTGCGTGTGTCGGTTTAAATTTTAATATAGTTAATTATAGGTGACTATAAACTTTACAATATATTTACAACATAAAATAATATCGTAAAAAATGAATTGACAACCTTGGAGAAGTATATTTTGTCAAAAAAACCTTGGAGAAGTATTGAGATTGAGAACACGTTCGTTGCGCTTTGGACAAAAATACATTCCACCGTTTAGAACACCTACTTTTTGCAAACACATGACACATACCACCACCAATCGTCTGGTATAAAATTCTTGATATTTGTGTACACGACATATGTAAGTCCCTTATAAAAAACAAAATTATTAACACTAGCGTGAGCTAACTCACGCAGAGATTAACACTAGCGTGAGTTAAGTCACGCAAATTTAACAATAACGTGAGTTAACTCACACAGTGGTATTTTTAGAAATTCAATTGAAAATGAGCAAAATGTGTTGGGTAAAGAGCATAATTCATACACCTATTTGTTTGTTTATAAGCTTTTTTTTACTGATGTTCGTTAGCTTTAAAATATTTTGAATTGATTATGTATAAAAAAATACATAAGTTACAACTATTAATTCATATACACTAGTAATTAATAATTATTAATAAAAAAATATCAAATGAATGAAATATAAATATGATTGGATGATTGTTGAGTGGTGAAGTGAAATATAAATAAATATTATAAGATTTGTGTATTTTTTATTATTTATATAAAAATAAAAACATATTTAATTAAAAACGGTTTAACCCCGGTTGAATTCTGGTCTGATTACCTTGCAAATTACAATTAGTCTCTTGCTAGCTCTGATTGACGCATTTTGTTTTCCCCTTGCACCAGTATCCGTCCTACTTTCCACGTGGGTTTGACATTATTGTTCCTTGGGAGACGGAAAATATTGAATACCCATTTAGTTGTTTTATTCCAGATATGTTCCATCCCCCATTTGATGGGGGTTCACGAATACAAATAGTAGAGGGTAATCTGGATGGCACGCTGGCTGGCGTTCTCTTTTGTGTTGCATTTGAGGTAAACAATCGTGCTGCAAATTCTGGTTCACCGACCTTGGCATTGCCACATCCTTTTTATCTTTCTTTTGAAGGTGAAGAGACAGAAGAGCGAGTTGATATGCCACTCGGTTTGGAACTCGACAAAATTGATGGATCCAAACATCTTTGGACTATTTTTATCCCTGAAAAGCATTGCCACTTTGTGAAAACAGGAGCACATATCACTTTTAAAGCCTGCCCAGGTTTGATCATAAAGAAATGGGGACTACGCATGTTATTCAAAGATGCCTTTGATCAATCTGATTTTATCTTTGATTATGTGGAAGAAACTATCAGCTGGTCTAGTCCTAAAATTCAGCTTCCCTACAATTGGTTGGTTACTGAGGAAGAGGAAGTTGAGAATTCAGAAGCCAAGTCAAAAGAAATTGATCTTTCTAATCTAGGCCTTTAGATATCCCAACCACAGCCAAAACACACAACATCTTCCTTGAGATTTGAGGTAATTATCTCACCTAAGTAGTGACACATTATTAAGTATTAACTCATCACAATTGTTAATTAATAATTAATTTCTCTAATAATAATGTGAATTACTAGAATTGGACATCTCACTTTTATTTATCAAGTTTATCTAAGACCTTCTCTTTAATTAATGTTTATGCCTTTTTTCTATTGTTCAGTGTTGCCTCTCCCTTAGTGAAGAAGTATAACAAAAACTCACGTTGCAGCATGGCTAAGTTAACACAAGGGTTGGTGATCACTGATTTCATATTGTTTGTATTAGCTTTTCAAATAATACTAATAATGAGGTTAAGGTTCTGTCATGAGCCTGATCAGGTGAATGAAGACATTGTAGATACTGTAATTCTATGTCGGTGGAGGATGAATGTTTTAATAAGTTGCAATTCAGGGCATTTATCAAAGTCATAGTCTCATGTTGGAGAAATTCAGAATGAGTCTGTGCTAAAAGTTTCCTTCAAATTAGACGTTGTTGGTGAAGCAATTTGAGAAGCTGCTCAAGTTCAATCGTGCAATTAGATGTGCAGGGGGGAACTAAGAGGGGATAATAAATTTCTGGAATTATGTTTTTACTGTCACAGAACTGAGACCGCTTTGATTTATTTATTGATGCTGGTACATTAGAATAGGATGTTCTTCAAATGTTTCTTGGCTTATTTCTATATCTGCAACTGGTTGCTGCTTTTGTTTTCCCTGTTGGCTAGTTTCCTTGTATGGTTGGTCCAATAGCATTTTTGCTTTTGGCTTCTTTTGCATTTCTCGAATGCCCTTTCTTTGATTTGTACACCATATTGTTGTATTATGTCACTCTTGCTGAACTCAAACACATCTTGTGCCTATGCAAAAAAAAGATTCATTATGTCTCCTCGATAAGAGATATAAATAACATTTCATCCGATATTCAAGGAAATACCGAATTAACCAATCAAGATAGTTCAGTTGGTAAAGGTCGAGGTGGAGATATTGTGGTGTCCCCTCTTCTCTTTACCTGCACCTTCCGTCTCTCACACTGTAGCTACCTTTTGGTGGATTAAAGGTGCTGTTGAAGGTTTGCAGATTAAGTTGATCTCGCAAGGATTTTAAATGCTTGTGTAGTTAATCATAGTATCGCCAGCTGTGCATTTATCCCTCTCTTCCAATTAGACACCTACATTGAGTTTATCTCTTTTTCAACACAAAATTGGTCAATATTTATGTAACCTCTACATTAATTTTGACTGGAAAGTAGAGCAAAAGATATATAATCAATTTTTGGTTGATTTTAGAATGTATTACTACTTAAAATGGTTCATAGTAGACTATGAAATTAACTATGAACTTGATTTTTAAATAGTTTGTAGTCAACTTGCTGCTAATTTCACAAACCATTATGAATCAATCGCATGAAATGATGTTCCATTTTAGCACCCACCTCAAGTTGGATTAATTTTGAAATTCTGCCTAAATCAATTGAAGTAATGATCAGAAGACCTTTTATATGAGCCATGCATTCCATGATCTCATTTAATTTTCAAAGTAAAGCTTGCAAAATGAAGGATAATAAAAGTACTCCTAAATAAATGGAGGAAAAATAAAATCAAGGAAGCAGTCAGCACCAAGTTGCACTATTTCCTTTGGCACCCAAAAGACATAATATTCTTTTGTCGGCCTTTAAATTTGTATAACTTAAATGCTATTTTCAAAGGATTCTTGCTATTGCCAAATGCAACTAAAAATTGAAAGAAACTGTTCGTTAAAAATTCATATTTAATTTATGTTTTGTTAAAAAATTCTATTTTTCTCGAGAAATTGTTAAAATATTCTACACATTTCTAAAAAATTTCATTAAAACTTTTTGAAGGTTAGACTAAAAATTTTATACCTTCATGGCATCAAATTTAAGGATTAAAGGTATTTTCGCCCCCTGTTATTTGAGAGAATTTTGGTTTACCCATCGCCACATCTTCTGTTTTGTTCATTCAAATGGCAGGAAGGTTTAAAAGCAAAAATCTATAAATTACAAGGTTGGGATAAAAAAAAATGATTAGGGAGTCAACCAGAATTTGGTCGAATGAAAAAGAGAAAGTTTTATATAACTCTATTATTAATTTATCAACAGAAGTTATTGACTCAACTTTCAACATATGATTTGTTCAAAACTGTTTACACATGTCAGCATATATAAATTCATCCTAATTATATTCATCCTAACATAACTTTCAACCTGTTTCCTTAGGTAATAATTTAGAGTTTTATTTCCCCGTCTTTCAGGCCAGAGTTACGAGAGATTAAAAATATTGTTCAGGAGGTAATAAATAAATTGGGTCATAAATTCTCAGGGTTCGCTGATGACCTTATTGGAATACAACCTTGAGTAGAAGAATTAGAAAGCCTTCTAAAATTAAACTCAAAGGATGATGAATTTCGAGCTATAGGTATTTGGGGGATGGCTGGAATCGGAAAGACAACTCTTGCTTCTGTCTTGTATGACAGAGTCTTATATCAGTTTGATGCAAGTTGTTTTATTGAGAATGTAAGCAAAATTTATAGAGATGGTGGTGCTACTGCTGTACAGAAACAAATCCTTCAGCAAACCATAGATGAAAAAGATCTAGAAACATACAGCCCTTCTGAAATATCTGGAATAGTAAGTAAGAGATTTTGCCAAAGAAAGCTCCTTATAGTTCTTGACAATGCTGATCTATTAGAGCAAATGGAAGAATTGGCTTTAAATCCCGAATTGCTTGGCACAGGAAGTAGGATGATCATTACAACCAGGGATATGCATATTCTAAGAGTGTATGGAACATGGTTATCGGTCTCTCAAAATACTTGTGTATCATATGATATATACGAGGTTCCACTGTTGAATAACAATGATGCTAGGGAATTATTTTATAGAAAAGCTTTCAAAACTAAGGATCCCACTAGCGGATGTGCGACACTGACTCCAGAGGTAGTAAACTACGTTCAAGGTCTTCCATTAGCAGTTCGAGTAGTGGGTTCTTTCTTATGCACTCGAAATGCTAACCAATGGAGAGATGCTTTGTGTAGATTGAGGAATAATCTAGACAACAAAATTATGGATGTGCTTCAGGTAAGTTTTGAGGGGTTACATCCTGAGGAAAAAGAAATATTTCTACATATTGCTTGTTTCTTTAAGGGGGAGAAGGAAGATTATGTGAAGCGAATTCTAGATGCTTGTGCGCTGCACCCTCTCATTGGAATTCAAAGTTTGGTTGAGAGGTCACTCATAACTATTAGAAACCAAGAAATTCATATGCATGATATGTTGCAAGAATTGGGGAAGAAAATTGTTCGGCAACAGTTTCCCAACGAACCAAGATTGTGGCTTTATCCGGACTTCTACCATGTCATGACTACAGAAACGGTAATAAGATATCTTTTAAAAATTAAAACATTTTTTCCCATTAGATAGTTTAACTTTTGTCAATCAAATGAACATATATAGTTTTATTTATTTATTTATTTATAACTTAAAAAGTCAAATTTTTTCAAGCATTTTTATGTCTTTTCCTTTTGTAACTTGTTAGTTAATTCTTAATATTTTTCAGGTAACAAACATTGTTAAAGCCATAATTCTAGATCAAAAAGAGGATATCTCCAAATATCCTCAGTTGAGTGCTGAAGGATTATCGGCAATGACAGGACTTACAATTCTTATATTACATCATAAGAATTTTTCAGGAACTCTAAATTTTCTTTCCAACAGCTTGCGGTATCTCCTGTGGTATGGTTACCCATTTGCTACTTTGCCATTAAATTTTGAGCCGTATTGTCGTCTTGTTGAATTGAATATGCCTTGTAGTAACATACAACGTCTATGGGATGGTCACAAGGTATTGTAACGATGTTTTTCATTATCTTCTTTTAGTTAAAGAATAATCCAAAATGAACTATTGTTGAATACTTTTTCAGAAAAAAAACTCTTAAAAATAAAAAATTTATGATATTCAAGTTTGAACACAGCGTGCTTAACAGTTGATTGCTCATTCTCTTTTCACAGAACCTCCGCTGTTTGAAAAGGGTTGATATGAGCAACTCCAAATGTCTTGTGGAGACTCCAAATTTTTCAGGGAGCCGAATAATTGAGCGGCTAGATTTTACCGGATGCATAAACCTATCGTATGTCCACTCATCCATTGGACTTCTGAAAAAACTTGTTTTCCTGAGTTTGGAATGCTGCCGGAGTTTAGTTAGGGTAGTTCTTGATGGCAACACTGCATCTAAATTATGCTCTCTCAAAGTTCTACACCTCTCTGGATGTACAAAACTTGAAACTGTACCAGATTTTACAGGGGTCACAAATCTTGAGTATCTTGATATTGATCAATGTATGAGTTTACTGACGATTGATCAATCTATTGGGGATCTTACACAGCTTAAATTCTTGAGTTTAAGAGACTGCACAAATCTTGTCAATATACCGAAGAACATTAATTTTATGACATCTCTTGTTACTCTAGATTTATGTGGCTGCTTAAAGTTAGAGAATCTACCCTTGGGACACGTATCAGTGTCAGCCGAAAGTATTGACTTCTTTTCAGTGTCTGCAGAAGTTGCTGACCTCTCTAACTATCTGGAGTCTTTGATTTTTTTGGACCTAAGCTTTTGCAATCTAAGTACAGCCCCTGATGCTATTGGAGAGTTATGGCATTTAGAAAGACTAAATCTTGAAGGAAACAACTTTATTTCACTTCCATCTTCAATTGGACACCTTTCTAGTCTAGCATATTTAAACTTGGCGCATTGCAGCGGGCTTCAATCTTTGCCGGATCTCCAATTGTGTGCTACTTCTTCATCTGGGGGAAGGTATTTTACAATGTTATCCGGATCTCATAATCACGGTTCAGGACTATATATTTTTAACTGTCCCCTCTTGAAGATCGCAGAAGAAACTCAAGACTTGGCACTTTCATGGCTGATAAAATTAGTTAAGGTGCGCACTTCACATTGCTTCCCTCTCCTATCTCTCTCTCTGGGTGAGTGTGTGTGTGCGTGTGTGTTATTACTTCTGATTTATGTGTTGTTTTTCTTCTGGTGGCAGAGTCTTCATCATTTCCGGTGTGGCTTTGACATTGTTGTTCCTGGGGATATAATTCCAGAGTGGTTTGATCATCAATTTAAAGGAAATTCAAGATTAAGGATAACAAACTTTACTAATAAGTATAACAATTGGCTTGGCTTTGCCTTTTGTGTGGTATTCGTGGAAAACTGTGGTTCAAATATCTCATATCCTCTTTATCTTTCTTTTGAAAGTGAACATATGGAAGAAACTTTTGATATACCGCTTCGGTTAGACCTGAACATGGTTGATGGCTTGAATTCAGAGCATCTCTGGCTAATCTATATCTCTAGGCCCCACTGCCATTTTGTTACAACAGAAGCGCATATCACATTTAAAGCTCACCCAGATGTGGAGCTGAAAAGATGGGGATTACGAATGGTCCTCAAGAATGATATCTCTAATCCATTCAAGTTGAGAACAGACGAGTTACGTCGACAAGGCTATCTTCAGTTGGATCATGTACATGTAAGTAGCAGAAGCAAGAGGCCCGAAGTCCAGCTACGTTATAATTGGCATGTTACTGAGGAAGAGGAAAATGAGAGTAGGGAAGTGAATTTGAAAAAAAATCACCTCTCGGATATGGGCCTTACCACATAGTTGATGATTATCACAATTTTCACTAAAAAGCCTATTCAGTTATTTACATTGTTTATTTCTGCTACTTCCTATATGCTTGAAAAATTGATTAAATAAATTAGGATATCACATTGAAATTAAGTAAGTATCATAAGGATTTGGAATGCTTTTGTGCAATTAATCATTTTATGGTTTTTCAAGTTGTTCACATATCCATCTCTTCAAATTAGAAACCTACACTAAGTATCTCATTTTCAACACAAGATTTGTTAATGTATATGTACATTCAATTTGAGGTGGATTTTAGCATGGATTACAACTTTATATGATTCAAGTAGACTATGAAATTAACTATGAATTTGTTTATAAATATAGTTTGTAGTTACAGACTAATTAGTTAAATAAAATCCACTGTTAACTTTATGAATCACATGAATTGATGTCCAAGTTAGAATCCCCCTTAGGGCTACATTAGTTTTGAAATTCGGCACAAACCAGTTAAGGTAATTATCAAAAGACCCATCTCTGCAGTTCTATTATTGGCCGTTAGATTAATCAATCGGTTGATATAAAACATAAAATATAAAAAATGAAGTGGAAACACTAGAAATAAATGTCTTGTACTGTTCCACGCGCAACTGGGAGCTTCTGGTGATAAAGAGAAATAAACATGCTATATTGACTTGGGAAGGTGCTTTATGTGTTAGGCCATGGCTGCGTCTTAACATCGCAACAGCAGTGGACTGGCATCACCATGGCGGTGGTTTGATTGTCTTGGTAGCGTCCTCTTCTTTGCGTCTCTATGCTGCCGTTGGGATATTTTCCTTTTGTCGGTTCAGATTTTCCTTTTTTTCCCAACTTCTTCTTGCTCTCATCTGTGATGGCTACTAACTCCGTTTAAAAAAATCGAAGTTGATATCAAATTTCCAAATGAGTTATTATTACACAAATACACAATTCCAATTTGATTTCATTGTTGCACCTTTGTGGTTTTGGTTGTACATTGTGGTCTCACAAATTTCTAAAGAATGAATTTAGGAGGAACACAAACCAGAAGACTCTAGAAAGTTACTTGTTCAACCGATGAATTGATCTAATGGTCGATAACAGAGCTGCAGAGGTTTCAGGAGCTGAGGATCCAAACATATAGAAAAGAGTATTTCACATTTAATTAAACTTATGTGTTATTAAGATAGCACTATGTGTGATTGCTGAAATGTTTCTACTCCATTGACAGTCTTTTGACAGGTGACACCTAAATTGTCATCTATAATGAGCATTTGACTTTCATCCTCTCCATTATCTCAATCTAAAAAAAATATCCATCAAATCACACCTTACTACAAGTACAACAACAATGGTGTACATTAAAAAACAAATATGAAGTAGTTAGGGTTTATAATTTTATCTGTCTTTCTATATCTTTTTCTAACTTATTATATCATATCAATTAGGTCACTTTTTTCTTTTCCTTTCTTTCCAAGTTGGGACTAAACATTTTCCAACAACTTCAAGCACTGTGCTTACCGGCCGACGTCGAGAATCTTCAATCCTGGAGAGTATCAACATGGTTTACTTATGGAACAGTTTTTGAACCTGTATATAATCTTGTTTCTTCTTGTGCATGAATTGATCATGATAGGGGATGATATTGCATTGCATGTGTTTGTCTTTATGCTTCAAACAAAACCTGTTTCTGTTTCTTGTCTTTATCTTCACTAGCATAGTATTATGCTACGTTTAGTTCCAAGTAGGTTTTTTGTTTTCTCACATGGTTCCCTATGCCGTATCTATCACCTTGATATTATCAAATCTTCTTTCAGCATACCCAATGAATTCTTCTTTCTCACAAAACATTTTATTCAACTTCTCACAATATATATTGAGTGACCTGTTTGGAACTGCATTTCCTTCACATTTATCGCGTCCCTAGCCAATTTCAACGTGGAAATAAAGAAGCTGGAAAAAGTAGCATTGAGCTAGGCACACATTAAATTGGTTTTCAACGTGAAAACAAACAGGCACTAATAAGTTCCAACCGAAAAATGGATTCAAACTCAAATATTTCAGGTAACATTAACCAACTTTTTGCTCATTTTTCACTCACAAACTGTTTCTACTTTCAAATAATTCAGTTAATAATTATTCTTATTCATATTGTTGAATTTTCTTTTCGTATCATAGAGACATTATTCTCATGGAGTTCCTTTCTCCTGCAACCGTTTCATGCGCTGCTGGGTCGTTTGACGTTTTCCATATTAACCCAAGGAGTTACGGCTTCCAATTCTTCCATGGATTATAATCACAACCAAGACTATAGATACGATGTGTTTATCAGTTTTAGAGGCGCTGACACACGCAACACTTTTGTTGATCATCTTTATGCTCATCTAACTAGAAAGGTATTTTCGCCTTCAAAGATGACAAAAGGCTTGAGAAAGGACAATCCCTTTCACTGCAACTTCTAAAAGCAATTGAAAATTCGCGGATTTCTATAGTTGTCTTCTCTAGAAGTTATGCTGAGTCAACTTGGTGTTTTGAAGAGATGTCTACCATTGCTGAATGCCGTAAAGAGTACAATCAAACTGTTTTCCCTATTTTTTATGATGTTGATCCATCTCATGTACGAAAACAGAGTGGTGCATACCATAATGCCTTTGTTTTACTCAAGAATAAATTCAAACATGACCCAAGTAAGGTTGTGAGATGGGTGAGAGATATGGTCGATTTAGCTAACTTAGCTGGTTGGGATGTCAGGAACAAGTAAGTGCTTAGTTTTATTTTTTCTTTCTTGATTTACAATCTTGACATGAATTTCTGATGTTTTATATATTTTTCAGCGTACTTACGAACTAGCATTTTACAAATCAAGCCTGTTCCTTTATCTTTCAGGCCAGAATTTCGAGAAATTAAAAGTATTGTTCAGGAAGTGATAAAAACATTGGGTCATAAATTCTCAGGGTTTGCTGATGACCTTATTGGGATACAACCCCGAGTAGAAGAATTAGAAAATCTTTTGAAGTTAAGCTCTGAGAATGATGGATTTCGAGTTGTAGGTATTTGGGGGATGGCTGGAATCGGAAAGACAACTCTCGCATCTGTCTTGAACGATAAAATCTCATATCGATTTGGTGTAAGCTGTTTTATTGAGAATGTAAGCAAAATCTATAAAGAAGGTGGTACATTTTCTGTACATAAACAAATCCTTCGGAAAACCGTAGATGAAAAATATCTAGAGACATACAGCCCTTCTGAAATTTCTGAAATTGTACGTAAAAGACTGTGCAACAGAAGGTTCCTTGTAGTTCTAGACAATGTTGATCTATTAGAGCAAGTGGAAGAATTGGCTATAAATCCTGAATTTATTGATACAGGAAGTAGAATGATTATTACAACCAGAAATATGAATATTCTAAGAGTCTATGGAGAACACATATCACTATCTCACGATACATGTGTGTCGTATGAGGTTCCACTATTGGATAACAAAGATGCTCGCGAACTTTTCTATAGAAAAGCTTTCAAAAGCAAGGATCCCACTAGCGGATGTGTGAAGCTGACTACTGCAGTACTAAAATATGCTCAAGGTCTTCCATTAGCAATTCGAGTAGTGGGTTCTTTCTTGTGTACTCGAAATTCTAACCAGTAGAGAGATGCCTTGAATAGATTGTGGAATAATCCAGACAACAAAATTATGGATGTGCTTCAGGAAAGTTTTGAGGGATTACATTCAGAGGACAAAGAAATATTTCTGCATATTGCATGTTTCTTTAAAGGAGAGAAGGAAGATTATGTAAAAAGAATTCTAGATGTTTGTGGGTTGCACTCTCACATTGGAATTCAAATTTTGATCGAGGGGTCATTGATAACTATTAGAAATCAGGGAATTTATATGCATGATATATTGCAGGAATTGGGGAAGAAAATTGTGCGGCAACAGTTTCCTGACGAACCAGAATTGTGGAGTAGATTGTGGCTTTATGAAGATTTCTACTCTGTCATGATGACTGAAACGGTATAAGGATATCTTTTGAGAACCAAAAGTTCTTTACAAATTAGTAGTTTAAATTTTCTATAAAAAAAAAGTGGTAGTTTAAATTTTACTATCAAATAGCGATATATGATAATGTTTTTCTTTTAAGTTGAAAATATTGAATTTATCCCATTTTTTTTCCTTTTGCAACATGTTGATCCTTAATTTTTTTCAGGGAACAAACAAGGTTATAGCCATAGTTCTAGATCGAAAAGAGAATATTTCTGAATATCCTCTGTTGAGGGTTGAAGGATTGTCAGTAATGAGGGAACTTAAAATTCTTATACTACATCATAATAAATTTTCGGGAAGTCTGAATTTCCTTTCTAACAGCTTGCAATATCTTCTGTGGTACGGTTACCCTTTTGATTCTTTGCCGTTAAATTTTGAGCCGTTTCGTCTTGTTGAATTGAATATGCCTTGTAGCCTCATCCAACAGCTATGGGGTGGTCAAAAGGTGTTGTAATTTCTCACTATTCGTTATTTATTACTATTGTTTAGTTTCCTTATTTTCTGTTTTTATTGTTTGAGAGATTCGCCATTGTATATAAGTTTGCACAACCTCATTGTGAAATACAAGTTAATCGTTTTAAACTATTCAACTGTATTTATGTCTTTCATTTCTCTCTTTTTAGATTACTTTAAAAAATAACACATAAAAAAGATTACTTTTAAATAATAGTCACGCATATAGTGATGATTTTTAATAATCAAGAAATGGCATTCATTCAAGAAAGTCTGAATGAGACATTTTGTAAGGATATCGAATATAGGGTAATTAGAGTAGTTAAGAGGTGAAAGTTAGGGATCATTCCATAATTACACAGTTTATATATCTTGTGTCTATAAAACAACAGAGAAACACATAGAGAAGTGAGCTATCAAATTTAAGAAGGGTGGTTGAAATGGAGGAGGGTCTCAAGTGTTTTATGTGATACAAAAGTACCACTCAAACTGAAGGGAAAATGAGGATAAGTGTAGCAGAAATGAGGATATTGCGTTGAATGTGTTAGACTAGACATGATAGAATTAGAAATGACAATATTTAAGAGAGAGAGAGAGAGAGAGTCGGGGTAACACTTATCGTAGAAACTTGGGTTACGTGTTTTGGACATGTGAACATAAGACATGTAGATTTTATAGTAAGGAGAGTAAATCAGTTGGAGAGTGGTCAAATCACTAGCTAATCCATTATTGAGTTGGATAGAGATATGATGTACGATAAAACATTTTGGAGGAGTTTGATCCATTAGCCAATCCCACGTAGTGGGATAAGGCTTGTCTGTTGTAGAGTTGTTAAGAGTTAGTTAGTAAGTTGGTAAGTTTGTTAGGTGGTTGTTAAGAGTTATATCGGTTATTCTTAGAAAGTCTTTAAATAACCCTCACTTGGTAGAGGGGAAGGACACCTTTTGAATAATTAAATTGTTACTAGAGAAAGCTCTAGGGAAAGGAGAGTGCTTATTTGGTGGGTTAGTCTTGAGTGCAAGATTATTTTTTGTACCTTCTCTTTCAATCACTATACACCAATAAGAAATCATTTATTCAGTGATCAATCTTTATCTTTATTCTAGTTACAATCATTCTTATTTTTATTACTATTAGTTGATTTTCATAACTCATTATCAGTAAACAGAAACTACCACTGATAAAATGATAATTTAGTTTTATTGTTATTAAAATTAGTTGATTTCTTTTTATTGAAATCATAGTTACAAATCAAGTGAAACAATGAAGAATAAATTTGATACGACAGTTAAAGAAATCACATCAAAGTCTATTGATTATATTGAATTTTTAATATAACATGCTAACAGTTCGTTGGTCATTCTGTCTTCACAGGACCTCCCTTGTTTAAAAAGGGTTGATCTGAGAAACTCCAAATATCTTCTGGAGTCTCCAAATTTTGCTGGAAGCAGACGAATTTAGAGGCTAGATTTTACAGGATGTATAAACCTATCTTATGTCCATCCGTCCATTGGACTTCTGGAAGAACTTGCATTTTTGAGTTTGGAAGGCTGTAGCAGTTTGGTCCGGCTAGTTCTTCATGATGACACTGCATCTAGATTATATTCTCTCAAAGTTCTACACCTCTCTGGCTGCACAAAACTTGAAACCATACCTGGTTTTACTGGGGTCTCAAGTCTTGAGTATCTTGATATTGATCAATGTGTGAGTTTATCAACGATTGATCATTCTATTGGGGATCTTGTACAGCTTAAATTCTTGAGTGTAAGAGACTGCACGAATCTTGTCAGTATACCCAAGAGCATTTATTGTATGACTTATCTTGTAGCTATAGATTTATGTGGCTGCTCAGAACTACAAAATCTACCCTTGCTGAGAAACACATCAGTGTGTGAAGAAAGTATTGACTTCATATCAGTGTCTGCAGAAAATGTTGATCTTTCTGATGAACTAATATCTTCTTACTATTTGGATTCTTTGGTTTTTTTGTGACCTAAGCTTTTGCAATCTAATTTCAGTCCCTGATGCTATCGGAAAGTTAAGGTATTTAGAAAGGCTCAACCTAGAAGGAAATGACTTAGTTTTGCTTCCGTCTTCAGTAATGAGGTTTTCCAGATTAGCATATTTAAACTTGGCGCATTGCGAAAGGCTTCAATCTTTGCCGGAGCTCCGATTCTGTGCTACATCTTCATCTGGGGGAAGGTATTTCAAAATGGTGTCCGGATCTCATAATCATAGGTCAGGATTATATATTTTCAACTGTCCCCTCTTGCAGATCGCAGAAGGAGATCAAAATTATTTGGCTCTTTCATGGCTGATGAAATTAGTTGAGGTGCGCACTTCACATTTATTACCCAATCCCCTTTCCCCGTCCTCTTTTTTTCTAGATCTGATTTTTTTATTTTTTTATCTCTGGTACCAGAATCCTTGTCATTTCCGGTGTGGCCTTGACATTGTTGTTCCTGGATACACAATTCCACCGTGGTTTCGTCATCAATTTCTGGGAAACTCAATAATAAGGATAACAGACTATTTGAATGAGTTTGACAACTGGCTTGGCTTTGCCTTTTGTGTGGCATTTATGAAAAACGGTTATCCAACAACTTTTGGTTCTTCACATTATTCATCTTCGTCACAGTGGCCATATCCTCTTCACCTTTCTTTTGAAAGTGAACAAATGAAAGAAACCTTTGATATGCCTCTTCGGTTAGTCCCGAATAAGGTTGATGGTTCAAATTTTAAACATCTCTGGCTAATCTATATCTCTAGGCCCCACTGCCATTTTGTTACAACAGGAGCACATATCACATTTAAAGCTAACCCTGATGTGGAATTGAAAACATGGGGATTGCGCGTAATATTCGAGCATGAAATCTCTAGTTCCTTCAAGTTGGGGAGAGATGAGGTTCATCAAGAAGGCTTTTTTCACTTGGTTCATGTACATCACAGTAGCAGCAGTTGAAGGTCTGAAGTCCAACTTCCTTATAACTGGCACGTTACTGAGGAAGACGAAAGTTCTAAAGTCCAGCTTCGTTATAATTGACATGTTACCGAGGAAGAGGAAATTGAGATTAATGAAGTGTTTATGAAAGAAAATCGTCTCTCAAATATGGGCCTTAACACATATGATGATTATCATGATTTGCCTTAAAAAGCCTCTTCAATGATTTGTTTTCTTTTTATCTGCCATTTCCCATACCTATGAAAAAGTTATTAATTAATTTAGGCCATGATATTGCAGATTAAAGGTATCATATGGACTAGGAATGCTTTTGTACAATTTATCATATTGTGGTGTTCCCAGTTGTGCTTATATCCCTCTCTTCTCATTAGACACCTACATTGAGCTGATCTCATTTTCAACACAAAATTGGTCAATATTTATGTAACCTCTAATTATCCCTCTATTCCATTCATTAATTTTGACTTGAAAGTAAGAACAAAAGATATTTAATCAATTTGCAGTTTATTGCGAAAGGAAGCAGTTTAAACCAAGCTGCACTATTTCCTTTTGCACCCAAAAGACAGAATATTCTTCTGAAGATTACAACTAATAGATTATTTATTTATTTTTTGTATAATTTAAACGCTATTTTTAACGGATTCTGAATGTAACTAAAAATTGAAACAAACTGTTTTCCCTGTTTTTTACGATGTTGATCCATCTCTTCATACTGAGAATTCAAACACGAAACAGGCGAGGTTTATCGTTTGAAGAATGCTGTCACATTGGATTTGATTAAGAGATAAGTAAGTATAATACATTCTTTTCTCAGATTTTTAATTTGTACATTCTTTGGAAGAATTGTGCTAGCTACCTGATCATCGAATTGTCAACAATTGATTCCTGTATCTTTGGTGATAATTTAATTTAGTTTGGTTATCTTTCAGGCCAGAATATGCAGACTGCAGAGATTGAAAAATAGATGTTCAAGAAGTGTAAAACTTAAAAGCATTGGCTTGTAAATTCTCATCCCTTTTCTAAAGCTTTCTGATACCGTTGGTCAACATCCTTTTGGCTTTTGGGTTTGTTTGCTTTTGAGAAGATTTTCATTGCTACTAATGCGAATGTGTCATATCCTTGATAGATCCTATGCAGGTGCTGATAAATTTAAGAAAGTATGTTAGATAGTATATCCCAAAAGTATGGTGAAAAGGAAGGAAATGCCTAATTTATTTTTGGGGCATAATAGTAAACTACTTATAAATTTTAAACAAAATCTAACAAACTAAGAAGCTAAAGGTAGTCACACCTGAAGAAGCTTGGATAGAAAAGAGATCATCTGTTAGTGCGTTTTGAATATTTGGCTCTTATTTCTTAAAACATGTACTTGAACAAGTCAGAAGGAAGTTGGAGGTGTTCATCAAGTGTCTTTCAAACGGCGCTTATAAGTTGTATGATCCAAAGGAGAAGAAGGTAATCATTGAAATGAATTCCAATTATAATATTAGAAAGGACGTTGAATGTCCACTTAACACCTTTGCATAATTTAAAAAAATGGACCTTTTTGAGTGAATTAGTCTTATTTAGAAGGGTTGAAGTTTATGAGAGAATTGTACAAAAACATAACTTAAATATGTTCAAATAAAAACCCTAAAGATGATAGAGCAGTTAATAATTTATATGAAAATAGTTTACCTTTATTTTATATTGTTATAAAAATAGTTTATATACAAGAACTAATTATATCAAGTGTTTAATTAAATTGTTTATCCAAACATAACCTAAATATTTAAAAAGAAACGATTTTTCAGAAACTTTACACTCAACTATTCTTGTGGAGCAAATACTTTATATGCACACATTTAAATATTGGATTGAATTTTTGTAAGTGTTTATATTTAAAGTGACTTTTTAGGTCCCGAATAACTTACATTTTTAAGATCTGAAATTCTCTAAATTGTTACATTTAAATAACTTAAAGACTTAATTGATATGAAAAAAAACTTAAAACCAATTTGTTACGATTAATTAACTTAAAAGGACCTAAGTGGTAAAAAAGAAAAAAACTTAAAAACTAATTTGTTACAATTAAATAACTTAAAAGCTCTGGTGTAATTTAACCAAAAATTATTTTGCAAAGGAGCCTGTAACTACAAACTATATTTAAAAACAAATTCTTGGTTAATTCCATGTTGAAAATGAGATTAATTCAATGTAGGTGTCTAACTGGAAGAGAGGGATATAGGCACAACCGGTTCAATATGATTAATGAGTTGTGTTATTTGAACAACCATTTGATAGACAACTTTTGGGACAACCATGTTTTTATAAAGGAAAAGAGGTATTGATACAAAAACCAAAACAATAAAGAGATAAAGTAAAAACCTAATGTGAGTATGAGAGAGAAAGTTGTCACAAAAGTTGTCATTGTACAAATATCATTTCTCATGATTAATTACACAAAAGCATTCCAAATCCTTGTGACACCTGCTTAATCAGCAAGCCATCAACAACACCTTTAATCCATCAAAAGGTAGCTACAGTATGTGAGAGATGGAAGGCGTAGGAACACGATGTGTTTGAGCTCAGCAAGAGTGACAGAATACAAATATATACAAATTAAAGAAGCAGCATCCGAAAATGCAAAACAACCCAAACGCAAAAAGGCTATTGAGTATTGACCAACAGTGCAAGGAAACGAGCCAATTAAACAACAAAAGCAGTTAACAATTGCAGCTGTAGAAATATACCAAGCAACATTTAACAACAAGCTTAGAATGGCCAAAATCACGCTATTCCAATGTAACAGCATCCATAAATGAATCAAAGCGATCTCAATTCTGTGACAGTAAGAACATCATTCCAGAAATTGAATATTCCCTCTTAGTTCCCCCCTGCACTTTTAATTGCACGGTGGAACTTGAGCATCATCTCTAATTGCTTCACCAATAACATCTTATTTGAAGAAGACTTTAAGAATGGCCTCATTCTAGAATTTGTCCAACATGAGACTATCAACCCATACTTATAAAGTTGAGAGAAGTCCCAAATTGCAACTAATTACAAACATTGAATCTCAAACATATAATAACAATACCTATCATGACTTCATTCACCAGAACAGGTTCATGACATAACCTTAACCTCAAATCATCTGTCATATTCACTGGATAATAATCAAATTATTAATAAAGTCTCAACATATTAATTAAAGATAAATTATTGGATAAATTTGTAATGCACAAGAAGGAAATCCTATACTAGTAACTCATATCATTAGTTATAAAATTAATTATTAATTAGCAATTACAATGAATTATGACTTAATAATATATCTCTGCTTAGGTGAGATAATCACCTCAAGGCTCAGGGAACGTGTTCCGCATTTTGGCTGTGGTTGGCATATCTAAAGGCCCAGATTAGACAGATGAATTTCTTTTGACTTGGCTTGAGAATTCTCAACTTCTTCCTCCTCAGTATTCAACCAATTGTAGGGAAGCTGGATTTTAGGTCCAGAGTTGCTGCTGGTTTCTGTACAAAATCTAAGACAAGTTGGCACGCATCAGATTCCATAAAGGGTTCTGAGATGGTAGGACGAGAGTATGGCATTTTCTCATGGATAAGTTTGCGCAATCCCCATTTTTTTAAGATCAAACCTGGGCCGGCTTTAAATGTGATATGCGCTCCAGTTTTTAAAAAATGGCAGTGCTCTTGAGAAATATAGATTAGCCAAAGATATTTGGAACCATCAACTTTGTGCAGTTCCAAACTGAGTGGCATATCGAAGCGTTCCTCTGTGTGTTCACTTTCAAAAGAAAGATAAAAAGGATGTGGCAATGCTGAGGCAAATGAATCCTGTGTAGAAGCAGAATTTGCAGAAAGATTGCTCACCTCAAATGCCACACAGAAGGCAAAGCCAAACTCCATGGCATCCTCATCAGAATCTACTATCCTTACTATTGACCCCCCATCAAATTGGTCATTGAACCATTTTGGAATACAGCTGGAAAAATCAATGTTTTCCATATCCGAAGGAACAACAATGTCGAAGCCACACCGAAAGTGATTGGGATGCTAATGTCAGAAACATAAAATAAAATACATAAGTATATTAGAGTTAGAGAGTGCAAGGAATTTGAATATAATTATTAGTCACGAAAAGCACTAAGTAGCTCCCGGCATGCAGATATTGATTAGTCAACTAAAGTTTGACAAAAATATATAATTACCAGAACATGAAACCATTTTAGAATAACAAAATATTTAAGTTTACGGAAACCAACAAGTTAATTTAAATATGTTGCATTATAGATTTCCTTATTGCACAAGTTAGATCATAAAGAAGAAAAATAGCACTGAATCAATATATTAAAGCTAGAGAATTGGCGGAAGATAAGCAACATACGCACCTCAAGTAGTCTTCGTAACCATGTGTATTCTATTTCCATGGATTGGTTTTCGGGTTTTTTCATGATCTTGGGACAATCAAAAATATATAATCCTGACCTATGATCACGAGATCCTGCTGTTATTTCAAAATATCTTCCTCCCGAAGAAACACCTTTTGAAGGCAGGAGTCCGATAGTTTGAAGCTCATGGCAATGAGATAGGTTCATATATGCTAGTCTTTCAAGACTATATAAGCCATTAGGTAGTGAATCAAATTTATTTCCTTGTAGATTTAGTCTTTCTAAAGTCCTTAGCCTTCCAATACCATCTGGTACTTCGTGAAGATTGCAAAAGCTTAAATCTAGAAAAATCAAAGATGTCATATAAGAAGAATATGTCCATCGCAGCGGCAGAGTTGTAAGTTCTAAGCAACCGCAAAAATCTAGAGTTACAAGGAATTTCATCATCTTAACGCTATTGGGCATTCCAACAAGATTCGTGCAGTTTCTGAAACTCAAGAATTTAAGCTTTGTAAGAGCCCCAATGGATTCATGAACCGTGGATAAACTTGTACATCCATCCATATCAAGGTACTGAAGATTTGATGCCCCGGTAAAATCTGGTGTCTTTTCAAGTTTTGTGCAACCACCAAGGCGTAGAACTCTTAAAGAACTTAAATTTGATACACTACCAAAATCGAGGTCGACCAAACTGCTGCAGTTTTGTAAACTTAAGAAAACAAGTTCTGTAAGATGTCCAATTGATGGATGGACCTGTATTAAGTTTATGCATCCGGTAAAATCTAGCCGCTCAAGCTTTGGGGTCCAAAAAAACTTTGGAGTCTCTATAAGATACTTGGAGTTGCTCACATCCATACTTTTCAAATAAGGGAGATCCTGTGAAGAAAATTAGCAACCATGAGTAAAGATTTACCACTAAAACGTACCCGTACCCAAAGTACCAACCATCCTCGCGGGCTCCGAATGGGGTAGTCCCTGCAGGGATCCTCTCTTACAGATGTAAATTGAGGAAAAGTACTTCCCTTTTTTCGTTTCTTTTTTCATGAAAAAAAAGGAGTGTTCATTAGTCGTAATTAGGATTATTCTCACTATTTATTTGTTGATATATTTCCTGTTTTTGAAATATTTTTTCTTTTATATATATGTATATATATATTTATAGTATAGCACCACTGTGTAATGCAATTTATTTATTCTTAATTATTCAAGCTTGAGTATGGCATTATTTCTTTGTGAGTTGTGTTATTTGAACAATCATTTGTGTGACAACTTCTGTGACAACCATAAATTTACAAAGAAAAATATGTATTGACATGGAAACCAAAACAATAGAGAGAGAAAGTAAAAACATAATGTGAGCATGAGAAAAAGTTATCACAAAAGTTGTTACAAAATGATTGT
>Ga0315913_1002687_pt1 | contig 21078 bp, 10 predicted proteins | sample MpolsnodulesMG_FD_207736 | JGI IMG/M metagenome (GOLD analysis project Ga0315913, IMG submission 207736) | Medicago polymorpha root nodule microbial communities from Los Angeles, California, United States - small nodules | ecosystem: Host-associated > Plants > Roots > Nodule | place: USA... | reverse complement strand
AAAAAATTAAAGGCACCGCAACCTGAATGAATTGATAAAGCACAATGAAACAATTAGCAAATTGAATGAATATGGCACAGCAGTGATAATAACAAGAATTGGAATCAACCGAATGATCAAGAAAACTAAGAAATTTGAAATTTAATTGAAAAGAAAATATGCTTCAGAACCCAATTGTCAATTACGGCAGCTAAAGGTTCAGATGAAATAAGAAAATAAAACTGAAAGTGAAAAACTAGGGTTTTGAAAGTATAATATTGTGCCTGTGAAAATTGTGTGTGGTTGGGTAAAATTGTGTGTCTTTCTTGGCTGTGCAGACTTGGTTTTGTAGTGTGAGGGTTAGGTTTTTAAAAGGAAGTAACTGAATCCTAGGCTTGGGGAGGGGAAAAAAGAATGTGTTGCTAAATTTTGGGACTAAGATGGAGGAAGAACACATCTACAGCTTGCAAGTTTTGGATTGGAACAATTTTGGACTTATCACATAATATGTATATTTTTTTTATTTGGACGGTTGGGTATTTATTTTAAAACAAACAAACAAAAAAAGGGTTATAAATAAAATAAGAGAATAAAAAAGAAATAATGACTATCAGAATAAAAATTAAAATTAGTCAATTAACAAAAGATGGAAATAATAAAAAAATAAAAATGGAGAGAAGAGGACCCGACTCGGACTTAAAAAAATGAGGTATTTTAAAATACCTCTCTGTCGAATTTTTTTATTGAAAATCAAAGATTGATCGGGGTCAGACGGCGTATGAATTTAGGGTCAAATGACACGTGTCAGTGACATCTTAGATCAAAAATTGGGGTATGATAATATGGTACAACAATAAAAGATTGCTAAAATTTTGTTACTAAACAAGAAGAACATAATCTTATCAGGATCAACCATATATATAACAACATAACCAATGATATTTTGATCAAAATCAATCATGCACCAATAGAAATAATAATAATCTCATCACCTTAGACTCAAACTTGAAGAAATTCTTGCTGACTGGTTGGCTAAATTTGGTGCAATTAATAACTTCTCATCCTCCTCAATTGAATATCATCATGCTTGCGGATACCTCTGGGGTATTTAGGTAGCAAATTGACTAGTTTGGTCTTCTTGTCTTTTAATTTCCTCTTCATCAAGAAAACTTGAAGAAATTCTTGGAAGTCTGGAAAACAACGGTTAAGGGTGAGACCTTTTTATATTTTTTTGCAAGACAATGAATTTGAATCATGAAAAACTCTTACACCACAAGTAACAAAATAGAGGTTGGATTCTCTTCTTCTCCCGTTCTCTCCTTCTCCCTTCTTCTCCATATTGTATTTTTTTCTCTTTAAATTTTAGAGAGAAAGATCAAGAGAGAGAAAATAAAATTAAAGTTTCCTTTAAAGACTAATATTAGAGTGAGTGATCTATTTTTATTAATTTTTAGGAAAAATATTAGGGAGTGATAGATAATCTAGAGATAGAGTTAAATTGGTGGTTTATTCGTAATTATATTAGAAAAAAATCAGGGGTTAAATTGGAGTATTATTTTTTTTGGGTAGGTGGGTGTTCAAACCCCAGTCCCCCTGCATATAATAATACATTGTCTAACTCGCGACAAATTGGAGTATTATTTATTTATTTATTTAGTCTAGCTTTTGCGTATCGCTTTCGTGGATTCGATTTACCGCCCCGCTCGAGAAGTAGAAGAAGGATCTCTCTCTCTCTGGTTTTCCCTCGCAGCACTCACTGCTCACCGTCATGTCTCAGGTAATTCCCTTCGATTCATCGCCTTCTTAACTTTCGCTTCTGAACCCTAATTCAATCGATCTCGCTTCTCCCACATCAATTAGGGTTTTGTCAATTATCGCTCGTGATTTTCATAATCACCTAATTCGATCCAATTAAGCTTTTTCTGAATATTTTTTTTACTCAATTCATTATAATTAAACCAATTTGATTAATGTCTAAGTTTTTTGTTGTTCATATATGCTCCCTTTTGCTTAATTAACCCCCCAATGAAAAAAATTGGAATCTTATCTATCTGTGTTTCCTTTGCAGGTTGATAACAGGAATTCTTCCGCTGCCAAGCGTGCCAGGACTGATGGTGCGTTACAATTTGTTTTAACCTTTAAGGAATCGCATATGTTTTGACAGATTTCATATACTTTAGGCACTACTACTTATTGAATTTAATATAGTTCAAGGATTAAATTGAAGAGAGTGATAGTTTAGGGATTAAATTGATAGTTGTCTATGGATAGTTCAACATATTTTGTGTTACTTGGAATTACTGTGCGCAGTTCTGTGTAATTTTATATACTGTATTCAATTTATGCACATTTGTCTATTTTCACCCTCACCACTATACTACTTTCCGCAATACAAATTCTTGCTATGTAGTATTGCACTACATCTTGATGATATTTAAGTCCCTTTTCTCTAGCAGGGGGATCTGATATGGTTCTCCGGTGCATATTTAAATTTGTTTTTGTGTGTAGGTAGCCGCAGGGAAGATGACTGGACATGTCCGAGCTGTGGCAATGTCAATTTCTCGTTCAGGACAACCTGCAATATGCGTAACTGCACCCAACCAAGGCCTGCCGATCATAATTCTGTAAGATGTTTGCCAAGATGTTTATATTCAATGTGTATGTACTTTTAAAATACGTTTTTTGTGATATATAAAGGTACTTTTATTTAATAAGAAAATTCAATCTTATTTTCCTTTGCATCGTCCATCCTTTGTTTCCTCTATTTTTAATTATGTTTTTTTTATTGTTTTATATTCTTATTTTCTGTTCATCGTTGTGTCTCTTGGGTTGTTGTTTCCAATTTATTGACACATTAAATTAGGGTTCAGAAGTACACAACAATGAACAGAATTAGGAATATAAAACAACAGAGGTCATGGAAATTGATTGTTTATGCATGCACGGCAAAAGATGAAAATATATGCTATACATGATGTACATAAACTGATGAGCTTATGCTATTGTTATGCACTCTGCAAAAGTTTTGACATATGCTATTTGGTTGGACATGGGCTTGCTTTTATCATCTCCTCTCCTTTAATTTTTTTTTCAATCACTTAGTATGCATTGTTCTCTTTCTAGAAATCTGCTGTGAAGCCTCTTCAAGCTCCACAGGCCTATTCATCTGCAGCTCCTTATCTAGGCTCCAACGCCCCCCCTTCAATTTATATTGGTGCCCCACCTTATGGGTCTTTATTCAATGGATCACCAGTTCCTCCCTATGAGGTTCCATTTACTGGAGGATCAGCCTATCAGTACAGCTATGGAAGCCGTGTTCCTGCTGGCAGTCCGTATAGACCATTACATCTAGCAGGACCAGCACCATACACCAGTGGAGCCGTAGTGGGACACGGTATGTTCTATTTTCCCTTTTCCCATCATTCAAGCAACTGAATGGTCTCTTTTCCCTTTTCCCATCATTCAAGCAACTGAATTTCTTAAAATGATATATGATATGTTATACATAATTTTTTCTAATTAATGATTGAAAAGATTCAAGGAGAAATATTGAAGAAGCTATTGAAATTGTAATGATAGTTGCTGATTACCTTTTGTAGATAATAGATATAATCCTATTACAGTTATGTTAAATTTTTTGTTGGTGATTATTTGGCAGGTGGGATATATGCCATGCCCCAGCTATTGGATCGCTATGGCCTTGGTGTCCCTATTGGACCTGGAGCAATGGTATGGAATAAAAGATAAATCTCGATTATTTAAAACTTTTGCCAAGACAATGTGTTTTAAAAAAAAAAAACAAAGAAACCAATCTGCATTCTTTCTTGTATCTTTGCTTGAAGAATCCTTAATCACGTTCTGCAGTTAGGTTTTTTATATTAAATGCTGAGTATATTAGAAGTAGATATTTTTTCTTGTTTTATTGGTCTTCTCTGAAGCATCAGTATGTTATACCATTGTTTTTAAAAAAATGCTGTATTCTGGACTCGTACACAGTACCATACTCGTACTTGTGCATCCTAGTTGGTTGCAATGGCTTTACGAAGCTATATTTAGTTTTTGCTCTATCATATGCCATAAATTTTGCATGCATATAAAGTCTTTTATCCATAGTTTCGCATATGGTTTTTCATCTTTGATCCCTAGTAATCTGAAATGGCAATACCTTCTTTCTGATTGTGCAATTTGATGGTTTTTGCTACGAAGTGTAATTTATAGTTAACCCTTGCCTTAGCAGGGCACTAGGCCTGGATTTTTTCGCGATGACAAGTCTCAGAAAAAGGGACCAGGTTTGCTATACTCAGTTAATGTCATTCTTTTTTGTTCCAATAGAAGTTTCTTAATACATAATTTTTTTCTCACCCTCACTTTTCCATATAGATGCAACCCGTGACAATGATTGGGCTTGTCCAAAATGTGGCAACGTCAATTTCTCATTTAGAACTGTTTGCAACATGAGAAAGTGCAACACACCCAAACCCGGATCCCAGGTATACTGCCCTCATCTCTATTATGTAGATTGATTATCACATTCTTTTCATTGTAGAAAAAAGTGTCATCCATGCTTATAATCTGTGGCTAATATTTAACATTGTTGGATATGATTATTTTGCTGCAGGCCTCAAAGTCTGATAAGAACACTAGTAAGTTGCTTTTCATACTTATCTGCATTTTTAACGATGCTCTTGTCTGATCTAAATTCCACAGTTGGTAATTCTGCTTCTTCATTTTTTATTTGCCAATCAGAGCAAAAGATGCCTGAGGGAAGCTGGAAGTGTGAAAAATGTAATAACATAAATTACCCATTCCGAACCAAGTGCAACAGACAGAATTGTGGTGCTGACAAGCCAGCTGAGTCGGAAAAATCTCCCTCATCATCTCCAGATCAAAATGAACAGGTTTGTTATGTAAAGCCTTTTCAATTTGCTAACCTTCATTTATTGTTGCAACAGAGATTGGTTTTTCATGAGCAGCTTTGTGACATAGTGAATATTTTCAAATTGAAAGCTGTTGTGGTGTTTTTGTTTAAATGGGTTTTTTTCTGAAAAAGCTTCTCTTATGCTTCCTGTCATTTGGATTCTTTTGTTGCGACTTATATACATATTCACCTAGTTGATTTCCTTTGTACCTATCCATTGCTATATTTAATGTGCAATTATTTACTGTTCCAGTGAGTACTAAGACATGTTTGAGGGTTGAGAAGGTCCAGAGTTGTCTTCCAGCATTGCTCAGTTTGGGTGTTTGACAGTCAGTCTTGTCGTCCTCTATGTTGCAGAAGTTGTCAAGTCACCCACCTTCTCATAATATGTGTCAATTTGTTGTATTAACTGAGATGGTATTTTGGTCTTTGTGGATTATTACTATGCACGTGTCAGCCAGCTTTTTCTGGCATAAAGATTGTTGAAGGTTCCCGTTTTAAGTTTCCTTTTGGTTCTGAACTGTCTGCATTTTGCATTTTAAGTACAACTTTAGACGGATAGATACCATAAACAATTGAAGGTGTTTTTAGATTATTCAGGTCACATTTCAGTTTTAGCTTGTTGGAAGTGTCTGATTGTTATCCTACCACTTTTAGCATGTATACGCCAGCCTCACAGAAACCGTTTACTTTCGAGTCACTGCTTTTAGTTAGTTGTGTGGATGATGTATGTCGTGTCATTAAATTGATGTTTATTGTTGATTGTTTTTAAGCCAATCCTAGATTTTTTTAATGGTCATGTAATAAAAGCACCCAGCTGATGATACTAGGTTTTTGGGGAGCTAATCTTTGTAGTGCTTTGTTGGGTCCATACTGGGCGGGCTAATCTTTGTGAGTGCTTTGTTGGGTCCATACTGAGTGTTAATCTTTGTGAAGTTTCTGCTATCTTGCCATATTCTTTTTCCCTCTGTCGCTGACATACGGCTTTAAAGAAAGTTTAGTTAAAAATTGGCCAGTTTGAATAATTAATGATGTCAAATAGGCCGTCAGCCGTGTCAATTACATGGAGTTAAAATGCACTCAGGAATTATTTTTTACTTGCACATTACCTGTATAGTCCTCAAATATGTATAGAATCCCTGAATACCGGGAGTGCTAATCAGATTTCGCTTTGGTGCCTTTGGTTTTTGGTGTCTTTGTTCCTATCTCTCTTAACCAATCATTCTCTCTCCACCTATATAATTTATTTTAAGAGAAATGTTATTTGAACCACCATTTTTGAACTACTTACAGGACAACCAATATACAAGACAATGTGTTTTTTTAATAATTTTTTGCTTAGGTTTGTGTCAATACACACATTGTCTTGTATATCTTTGGTTGTCCCACAAGTTGTCCCAAAGTGGATGTTCAAATAACATAACTCTTATTTTAATCATTCATCCATCATTCTCTAATCTAAAATACACCAAAAGCACCAAATGCCAATGACACCCAAGTGAAATCCGTGCTAATCTTAGTGATGTTTTTGCTATTTCTTTTCCTGCTGAGTGTCACTGACATTACAATTCAACTATCAAGTTTATATAGTAAAAATTTGGTCAGTTTAAATAACTAATGATATCAAGAAGGCACCTGTGTCAATTACATGAGTCAATATGCAACTTATTCATTTCTACTTCCATGAGGCCTATAGTCCCCAAATATGCATGCAATCCCTGAATTACTTGTATCATCACATTAACCCTTCTCCTGAGAAGCATTATTTGAATATTGACTTTTGATATATCTTAATGCTTACTCGATTAATAAATCAATTCAAGGGGATTATTTAGATTCCATTTATTTCATAAAGTATTCACCATAGTACTGTTCTATACTATTTTCACCAAGTCTAAGCAGCGAACTGTTGAAAAGAAATGAAGAACTCGGTGGTGTGTTATGAAGAAGTCACTTGTTGCACTTTGGTCTTGAAGGTCCCCAATGACGAGAAATGGCTGGACATTATAAAAAGGTCCCCAATGATCTCATCACCCACATTTTGTATTAAAATAGTTCAAATTTTATTCATCAATAGGATTAATTTTTACAAGATTGTCGTATAGTGAGATGCATTAAGCCTGACTACAATCGGCATAGCCTGTTTTGTCTAATACAATAATTTCCGTGCAACTTCTGTAGAACCTTTGAAGCATACCTGATTTGTCTAATATTATAATTTCCATGCAACATCTGTAGAACCTTTGAAGCATACAATATGAGGACGTTGTAATCTAACCCAAAGCCTCTTCTACAATGCTGCTAGATCGCTTGTAAATTGGAGTTTCACCGTCATTGAGTAATAATGAAATAAATATAGTATATTTTCGTCAAACCTATTCTAAGTTTGCAATTAAAAATTGAGTGCAACAAATATTTTACGAATACAAATTGTTGAAAGGGTTAATTCAACATTATCCCGTTTCCCTTCTCTATCCAACGTCATAAAAAAGAACTCGTAGTTATGCAGCTTTACAAGGGAATCATATTGTGTACGTAGTTAGTTTGTGAAGATTTGTTCAATAGTAGTTGAATCATATTATACAAAGAAATATACCCGTGGTTTAAAATTTAGTCTACATATATATAAAAAGGGAAATGTTAACTCGTGGGCACAAGTTAATGATTCAAATATAGAAAAAACATATTGAAATGTGTGCATTGTATTCAATATTTAACTTTTTAATCATTTAAATGCACAAAATTTTAGAAAATGTTTCTTTCTTTTAGGTTTCTTAACATGTGTCCTAAGGGCAAAAGTTAACACTACCCATAAAATAATTACTACCATTTTTGTTTGAGTGTTGCTAAGTGCTGCTATATTCGAACTCGCACATCCAATTTAAAAAATGAATTTTTAGTTACTAGGCTACTTTAAAAACAAATAGTGTTGTTATATACAACGAAATCAAACTTTACTTCGTAAGTTCCTCGAAAGTCAAGCTTTTGGTAATTGTCTTTATTAAAAAAAAATAACTCCTCTTCCGGTGCAGAAAGAATAATGTTGAGTGATATAAACCTTGATCCTTATGAAGTAAAAACATAAAATATTTGGGTCTATAAAATAGCCGCTTTTTAGCATAAAAATCTAAAATAAAATAGCTTTTTTTTTGTGTTATTTTATTAAAAAGAATGTTACGATGACCTAGAAACTCATTGTAACATTCCTTTTAATAATTTCTTTTATTTGATGAATTTCATACACATCTCTATTTTAAAAATAAGTTTCACATAGTGATGAGATTCACGTAACAAGAGCGTTGTTGTTGAAAATAGTGTTTAAATAAAGCACTTTAAAGTTAATTGAAAATTTTGTACATTACAAAATATTTCACATCACAGCAATATTCTTAAATTAGGTTTACAACAAACTTCAGCTCTGGATTTTTATTTTATTTAAAACATATTTACGATAATATAATAAAAACTCCAAAAAATAACCTTTGGAAAAATCTTCTCAACTCCTAAAAGGAATGGAATTTGGAATTATGATGTGTTTCTCACCGACCAAGTTTCAACATTTCAACATTGTAAATGTCGAAATTGCGCACACAGATAATGTGAATAAATTAGCATGGTACCAAGTACAAGTATAAAAAGAAATCCTTGTGGAAGACATTCATAGTTTGCTGTAAATAAAGTCTCAGGATTAAATGACTGCAATAAGCTATTTAGAAAATGGAGTTAACAAATCAGCATGCAAACAAGTTTTCTGATTTGTACTCTTAAGAAGAAAAAAACCTAAATTGCAAAAGATAATTAGGCCCTACAAAACATCATTAGCTCAGTATCATAATGGGGTTGGGACCATTTAAATAAGCATACTCATTTTGTTTTTTTTTAAGATAATAAGCATACTCATCAATCAAGCTGGTTGCAAGGGAAACTTGACTCATAGGGCTCGCTGAACAGCTGAAAGTCTTGAAAGCGATTGCTATTGTCATAACCCGAGAATGAGATACAGGTGCTGGAGCTGGCCTGATGTTGATCAGTGTGCCAATATTCCGGTGACGAAAAAGGTGAGCGCTGAGCAGTTGCATACTGAGGGGTTCCGGTTGTCCGGTTAGAGTGTATGAGGGAGAGGGGCTTGGTATCATATGGACCCCATGAATTGGTTGACAGAAGAGAGAGAGCACGGTTAACATCTTGTGTAGCATTTGGATCAGACAAGGTATTTGGATCTTCTAGACCTGCAATATGTATTCTATCAATGTGAATAACAATTATGATTTATGAAATATGCAATAAACTAGAGGTAAAAATTAGAAATTCTACAAATTCTTACGGATCAAGGTGAACAAAACAATTATGACCTACATATTAAATGAACCATTGAACAATTATGATCTACTCTGAGCCTCAATGTTTAAGATTAGAGAGCAACCTGGAACAGCAATCTTGGTTCCTTTGCCTTTGGATATAAAATGGCCACTGGAATCATCAGAAAGCATAGTGACAATCTTGTTGAAGTTTTTTGGAGTTTTGAGCATAAAATCTTTGGTTTGGGGGAGCTTGCTGTTGGGCATGTCTGGCCATGCTAAATTTGAAGTATTCTTTGGAAAAGCAAATGGGCCCATTGTTTGCCTCCCATCTGCAGAATGAATATTAAATTAGATAGATGGCTATGTAATATTCTATCATCATGATGTGGATTTTTAGAGCCATCATAATCATATCAAAGTTTTACATTATCAGAACACTTAATATTTTCTTATAAGGAATTCTTACGACTAGAGATTCTCTGCATTTCTTACAAAGAAACTGTATACTCTATGACTATATTTTTGGGTGTATAATTTATATAAAGCACATGTTTCTATAACTGATGACATTAATTATGCCTTCATACATCCAATAACATATCAATGGAGGTTAGAATTTCTTTTGAGAAATGGAGAACATCGTTGCTCCAATCTTATAATTCTCTCATAACCTTTTTAAGATATCGCCATTCATCCCAAACTAGAAACAAAATTGGCAAATTAAACTCATGAAGCAAGACAAGGCTAATTGATCTTTTAGGGGAGGGACTCTTGAGATTTATACCATAGGGGGACGAAGAGAGAGCTGATGGATTCAATTTCACTGCTTCAGGCTGAGGTTTGCGACGCCTTGCATTGTGATCTGAAAGACGGCGTCTACAGCTTCTTTTTTTATCATCAAACTCTGAGAGATCATGGAACCTTCAAAATCATAGTTTAAGTCAAAATCGACAACCAATTTATTCTAAAAAAACCAAAAAGATAGGAAGCTCAATGTGAATGAACAATCTTTATTCATAATGATTATTATTTTATTTTACCGAAAAATATCGTTGATACTTGCTCAATGTCATTTGCGTTGAAAAAAAATCACATGTACCTGCTACATTGCTGGCAAAATCGACGCTCCAAACCAGCTACTACCACCATAGGCGATTTGGAATGACCGTCACAAATTTTATGTTTCCGATGGTAATCTTTAGCAAAAGCGAGGTCGAGGCCACAACCTTCCACCTGGCAGCTTGGATTTAGCAAGTTCTGACTGCTTGATTTACCTTTCTTTCCGCACAAAAGAGGAACTGCAGAGGAAGAGGCTTTCTTGGAATGACTTCCAGTGCCAACATCCTCAAAGTAGAATCTTTTACCGAGCTTTAGTGTGAGCAATGGTTCTGCTGCTGGAGAAGTTTCAATTGGATCTCCTTTAGACGATTCTTTCTTACCGGTGGAATTGTCTGGAGAACCTTCTTGAGTTAGCATCGATGTCTTGCTGTCCTCATTTGATGATGAATTATTGGAAGCAGATTTTGAGCCCCTCGAGGATGAAGCATGCATCAGTTTAGACACTGAATAACCACTACCACCAGATGGAATCAACATCCCAACATTGATTTCTCGATCTTCCTCCATACTCCAATCAGTAGGTTGTAACCTGTGAGTTTCTGCTGCTTTTGAATTCAAGAAGAATAAATTTTCCCAGTCCCATTGCCCTGGAGATTTCACGTTCCACTCCATGACAAGTTCTCACAAATTCATATACAGATGCTCACAGTAATCTGCAAACTACTAGTCAAATGATAATGGTTACTCATTTCATTTTTCTAGAAGCAAAGAAAAACTATACAAGATAATAACAAGTCACATTGCCCAAAGTAATGATTGGAAGAAGGAAAGAAAGAGTACCAAGTATATCTGTATAAATTCACTACACCAATCACTAAAAAACACAGTATGAATCTTAAATTGTGAAACAGCCTCAAATTCTAAAAATCTATGAACTGCTAATTCCTAAAGCAAAACATCGATTATACTTTCAAAGAAAATATCAAATCACTTTGCATTTCCTGCTAGCACCTATGCAAATGCAAACCAAGAAAACTGAAACAGGCAAAGAAAATATCTTGGGAGAAGAACAAATACCTAAGCAAATAGCAAATAACTGGTCTGAATTATTTTACCATATTATTTACCAAAGGTTATTTCCAAGCCTGAGATGCACTGGTAAAACTCTAAACATGTGTACATATTACCAAAACAAAGGAGCTAATTACAGAAATCCAAAAAAATTATGGACTCCACAGTGTTATACATATCCCATCCATGGGGCTGATATAAGCAGACTCCACCATCAATAGTATGGCAAGTCATTTATCTATTACCCTTGTAAATTTTAATTGTATATGTGTAATAACTATTGACCTCCTAACTAGTCAATTTGTGTCATTGAAAAAGATAGTTCTACAACAGCTACTACTCCGCCCGTCCAACCAAAAGAATGACAAGGGTATTTTACAATTTTATTGATTTCAATCCCTAAACCCTACTAATGTAAAATGTTTACCAGTAATTTAATATTTGCATGAAGGGTGTTGCTCCCATAAGTATGACGTCTAATTCACTTGTGAACTCTTTCGACAAATGTGTACTTACTTACCTATAATGAGTACATGTTTGGATTGATAGTGAATTTGACAAAATCACGGTGTGTCACCGTAAATTTTTTCAAGAGCTACACTTTAAAACTTCAACAAAATCAATGATGATGCCACCCACCCTCCAATCCAAACATGCACTACCTAAACTTCACTTTCAACATGGGAAACCATCAGATTCCAATAATTCACATTTATCACAGCAATGTCAGGAGTCGGCCATTGAATGAGTCCCCACAACAACAACAACCTCACAAATGATCACATATTTGAACTTACAACAAAACACAGATTTTGGCACACGTTTCATTTTTAGTTAACAAAAATAAAAGTCCAACAACCAAACCTCAATATCATAAATGCCAGAAACCAATCAAGCTAAACCTCAAAAAGCATCTTTTTTTAAAGCTCAAATCTAACAAAGGAAGGAACCTATTCTACATCTTAAATGCTGGCTTTGGTCCTGAAGTGTTTTTTTGGTACCAAATATCTTTTTTTTGGTACAATTTGGTCCTGAAGATTTAAACCATAATGGAAAGCCAATATCAAAATCTATTATAAGAGTCTCTTTCCTTAAGGACCTTGCTAGTACATATGAAAAGCTTTGGTCCCCTTTTACCCTAAAAAAAAACAAACTTTTGCATAAGAAAATTTTCATGAACCTTTATCACAAGCTTTCTCAGCTATACTAATTTCTCTAGAATATGATAAACCCAAAAGAGCGTAAAGAGAGGAAGAAGATCAGAGCAAAAAAAAAAACCATCTTTTTTTCATGGGCTAATCCAAAAGTCATCATGAAAGCTTATATTGCAACCACAAAAGGAAATAATAATAACAGTATAAAGCAATAACCCTTCAACAAAAATAGCACTCATAAATATAATCATGATAGTAGTAAATACCAATCACACATCCACAAAAATAAAAATCAAAGTAACCCAAAAAAGAAAAAGAAAATCACCATGTCATTGTCATTTTCTTTTGAAAGTTTTGATTTTTATATCTCAACAAAAATGGGTCTTGGAAATGCTGCAGTGTATAATGTGTATGGTACAACTACACCCATTTGTTCAATGGTTTTCAGATGATAAACCATAAATGGGTTGAAAACAAACAACAAAAATACTTATTCTTTACAGATCAACACAGAATTCGAGGTTTTTTGTAAGCTAAATCAGGAAAAACAGAACTTAACATACAAAAAACACTATCTTTGTTTCCTTTTATGATTCTGTTTTGGATAAATCACATTTTAAGACAGTAAAAACAAATTCATAAAGCTTAAAAAGATAAACATTGAATAATAGAAAGAAGAAGAAAAAATACTTACAAAGAGCATGAAAATGAAGTAAAGGTGTTCATTGAACTAGAAAAAATGTAAAGAAAGCATTTTTCATTGATGTTTCATTGATATGATGGTGGGTTTTGTTTTGTTTTGCAACAAACAGTGACAGAAATTGAAATTTGTTGAACCGTACTAAGTAGAGTAGTAGCAGAATAGTACCTATCTATCTCTCTTCTTTCCACTCACACACACTTGTTGAGAAAAAAAAACAAATTAGAGAAACAAACAGCTGTTTATAAATAAACTTTATAGTATTTCACCAGTGGACAGCTCAGCATCATTACAAGAATCAACGAAAAACTTTGACAAAAAAAAAACAAAATCAAACAACCTGGATGTAACTGTTCTTTTTTTCAGTTTAATAAAACAAACTTGGATTAGAAAACTGTTTTGTTTTAATTTTACTTAGTTTGAGTGTTAGGCATTGTTGTTGTATGGAGGAAATTATTAAATTTATGGTTAAATGGCAACGTGTTCAATTTTTTATACTATTTTGTTTCATGGAAATTTTAGAGTAATTGGATCGATACAGTCTAATTGGTCCCATTCTTGGAGTAGTTGTTGGATTAAGTCAAATATGTATAGAGAAATGTTAACTTGTGTCTTTAGAAAAAATTGTGTATTCAATGTTTTAAAAGTTTCAAAAATCAACTTTTTAATATAAAATTTATTACTTAATTCTATTTTAAGTTCTTTAATTTGTGTCCTCTCCAATGTATAATTGAATGTATTATTTTAACTTGAAAGTTAAAAAGTAAACACAAAATTATGTGCACTCTCCAATGTTGCGTTAAGAGTCTGGTCTTTTTGTTCATCAAACATTTGTATGTATCGGCGGTTGGAACTTCAATTCACGTTTCAAGGTGATTTTGATGTGAAAAGTGAGAAGCTATGAATAACAACTTCTATGTTAACGTTGTTCTTTGTCGTGATTCTTCTTGACATGTCGCGTTGCCAAAGACGTACTAAATACTTTTTTTTATAAGCAAGAAGGAGTGGGAATGAGCCAATATGTTGCCAACTAAATTACTTTTGCAGGTAAGATCTACTCTATTTTCTATCATAAGATCATACTTAGTTTAATTTAATAATAAGACTTATTGATTTGAAGGTAAAAACAATCTTGTGAATGGGACAACACTTATATTCTATTCCCTTCGGTCTTATTTACAAGAAACAATTGGTTTTTTAGATGCATTAAATAATTTATGTATTTGGTTTGGATTTTAGATCAGATAATCAATTATTCAATGTATTTAAAAAGTCAATTGTTTCTTGTAAATGAGATCGGAGGAGTATATCACTATAAACTTGACATATGAAAGAGTATTATTATTAACTTATCAGTTTTGCTAACGAGTATCCAATACATTTTTTAAAGATTTGAAATTAAAAAGTTGTTCTTTAAAAAACTTAAATATTATACTTTTCAATGTATGAATACATAAATTTTCAAAAAAAAAAAAACAGCATTTAAGATCATTAAAGAGCGACACCGGTAAACATTTCTCTTTATTAGCAAATCAAATTGAAATACTATCAAAGATTGTCAAGACCTAAGATTTTCCTTGAAGCTATTGGGATTCAATCACATGTAACATTCGTGCATGTGTTACCTTACTCGTGTCAATGGAGAGTGTAACTTCTGCCGCAAATGTTTGCAGAAAATGTTTTAGTGGAAACTGGATACCAGTGATAGGATTTGTATCGATGAGATTCCTAATATTTTTTTTAGGAATGCTAGCAACACTCTCTTTTGAGCACTCTCTCTAATACTCACTCTTTTATTGGGTGAAATCAATGTAGGACCTACACTTTGGAAATGGAACCCACATAAAGCGGTGGGACATACATTGATTTCACCCAATAAAAGAGTGAGTGCGAGAGTGCTCAAAAGAGAATGTTCCTAGCATTCCTCTATTTTTTTTCTCCTTATAGCCGCAACCTCTTACGAATTTTTTTCTTATGCTTTTAAGTTTCAAATTTTAAAATCTAAATGGAGGCAAAATGAGAAATATGTTGGAACGTGAGAATGGTGGGGTGAGTTTATTTTTTCATATAATTTCTTATCATGCCCATTTAGATATGACAATTCCTCTCAAACATGATCAATTACTCAATATAAAAAAAGTGAAACTTTTTCAGCTGTTTTTTATATTTGAATTATTTTATTTATAATTTTATTATTCTTTAATGTAGTGCTTGTCGAGCATTTGACTCAAATTAAACAATCAAATTTCCAAAAACATTTAGACGATACTATGTGAGTCTCTATCAATTTAACTATAGACGTTAGATTTAAATTCAATTGTGAAAATGTAACAATATTAAATCTAAAGAAAAAAATCACCGTCCATTATAGTCCTACTTGTCTCGACATCAAAAAAATTAAAGAATCGAATGTCCTATATAAATAAATTTATTTTATTTTTTATTTTTAATTTGATTCGCTAATTTTTGAAAGTTTTAATTAGGTTATTTGTTTTTTGTTTGAACATTTTAAATTCTGTTAGAAAAATATCATCAGTATAATTAATTTTTACGTTGGAGAATACATTGCTTAATTTGAACTGTAACACGGAAAATACCTTTCTTTAAAAAAATGGGGAATACATTAACCGTTGTACTACCATGATAATGCAAATGTCATTTTTGGGTTTGTACAAAATACATTTGTTGCTTTCACTCACTTTAACTCATTGGATAAAATAAAATTGTCAAACTTTTAAAGTCGTTGCTTACAAAGATTTATCTAGCTTAGAGACTTTGTTTTTGCTTATGGATTTCAAAATCTTCAAGTTATTGGATTATATGTTTGGGAAGTTTGGGTTTGATGCAAAGCGGAGGGGGTGGATGAGAGCTTGTGTGTTTTTTTGGTGTCATTGTTAGTTTTTGTAAATGGCTATTAGCAAATAAGGAGATCCGTTGGCACATTTTTTGTTCTTTTTGGTGGCCGAGGGTATTGGAGCACTAATGAAGAGGGCAATATAATTGTTTTTTTTTTTTTTTACAGTATTCCAAATGTCCAATTCGGATGCATTAGTATCACATTTGCAATACGCGAATGACACGCTATTGATTGGAGAAGCTTGTGTGGAGAACTTGTCGTCAATGAAGGTAACCCTTAGGTGATTTTATTTAATATCCGTGCTAAACGTTAATTTTCCAAAAAGTAGTGGAGTTAATGTTGATGATAATTATATAAATATGGTGGCTGTCTTTCTTGAATTGCGAGATGGGTTTTGTTTCTTTTGTTTATCTTGGATTACCGGTGAGAGATAACCTAAGGAGTAAGGAAGACATCAACTTCAATTCCGTTCTTTTTTTCTTCGTAGAAGTAGTTAATTAATATATATTCAATTATATAGGATAAAACCTTACTTATGCCACTAAAAAAAACCTTACTGAGAAAAATTAATAGGATAAAACTATGCCGATGACAAAAGAGTGCAAATATTGTAGAAACTATAAAATGGAAGATTGTTTATATTACAAAAAGAAGTCTTCTCCAACAAGGAGAGGAGTGGACAAACAATATAAGCTAAAAGTATGACCAACAAACCTATATGCACAATAGTTACCTTACGTATAAACATGAGAAACAAAAAAAAAAAGTCTTTTGATGATCTTCAGACACTTAGGAGGCAGGCATTTAAAGCTAGGGGGACCGAGTATGTGGAACATAATTTGATTAAAAAATAATTGTTTAAAAACAAAAGATATATAAGAAACCCTAAACTAATATTTTCTTTTTTGATAGATAGACGAATTGACAAAATTATTATAAACTCACGTACATAAATATAGGACGGGGTTCGAACCCCGATCATTACGTCCGATCAAACGATTTTGGAAAATTTTGTCAGTTAAGCTAGAATTTGTGGGCAATTTATAACTATATTTAGTATGAGAGGAATTAATCTATAAGTATAGTCAACATACAAGTGCTGACTTAAAATGTGTTATGGGGAGGACCATATCAATATATTTTACGAAATTTAAGATAATTTAAAATATTATAAAGTATAAAACTATTGATATTAGTTGTCAATTGATCTAGTAACATGGTAAAAAAAAATACATTTTTTGATAGAAAAAATAGACATATTAATTAGATTAATTGGGGGGACCATCACCTAATACATACCATACTAAACATTTGTAGCATATTAAAAAAAATTATTGCAAATGTAGGGGGGACCGTGGCCCTTAAAGCCCCCCCCCCCAACCAACCACTAATTTAAAATCACTAGCCACAATTTTTCTTCACCATTTATAGAAGTCCATTTCAATTGTGGTCATATCCCCAATTTAGTGGAGAGACTTCCTCCCAATTTCATAGCCTTTATAATCGAGAATTTTAATCTTCTTTCTTTTAAAATTGTTCATTCTCATCCCAGACTTCCACAATTAACTCAGCGTGAGTTAACTTGCGTTGAAATCCAATGCGAGTTAACTTCTGCTCGATACCAACAAAAGTTAACTCACACTCAATACCAACAAAAGTTAACTCACATTGCCCATCAACGGAAGTTAACTCACGTTGGCAAGCCAGAGTTAACTCATGCTACGCTAAGGGCTTCAAACTGGTGTACTTAGCAGAAAACCAACATAATGTAAATAGGTTAGATAATGCATTACTTGTTTCTTGACGTTTAATGAGCCTTGTGCTCCTAAACTTTTTCCAATGATTTGAGACCAAGTTTTTCCATCGAATCTTCGCACTTTTTAAGTTTTTAGAGGCGAAGAGGAAAAAATGTGTGTTTGAAGTGTGAGCTACCGGTGTTGGCCTAAATACAAGAAAGGATCACAACACATGTTAACTCACGATGGGTTTCAACACAGGTTAACTCACGATGAGTTTCAACACAGGTTAACTCACAGTGGGTACTGAGCAGAAGTTAACTTGCGTTGCGATTAGTTTTGAAAAATCAGGGTGGGAATGAGCAAAACTAAAAGGAAGAAGAGTAAAATTCTATAATCGTCGCCCGAGTTAAATTATTTTATATCATAGGTTTATATCATGCTTAAAACATATTTTCTAAAGTTTGTAAGATAAACTCTAAAAAAAAGTTTGTATAAAGATTGTCACTATTTATAAACTTCTTTTTTAAGATTTACTCTTTTAATGTGAGACTTGAGTTGTTTCTATGCTTACAAAATAATGAATATTTTGTTCAAAGTAATTGAATATTTATGCTGTAATTTTTTTCTTCTTTCGAATATATATCATAAACATGTATTTGTGGTAATGAGATACATCTATAAGTTATCGAAAAAAAGAGGTACACCTATAAAAATAAAATTTCTTCTACAAATACACATCTAATGGACAAAGTGAAAATGGTGCATGGATTCATGGTGGCAGGCCCCCTTATCAATAATAAGGTGACCCAAAATAGAAAGAATTCTGCTCTTTATCCAACAGAAATTGCTCACTCCCAACTGAATTGTCCACTTTACCCTTGCGTGACTTAATTCATGAAGCACGAGTTAACTCAAGTCACGCTGCGTGCTGTTTTAAGGCAAGTAGAGCCTCATTTTCTCATTTCCAATCTCAAACCTCTCTCGAATTACCCAAATCTAAAATTCTTTCAACTTCAAATCAAACAACACTCTAATAACAGTGACAAGTAAGTTTTCACTTAAATTATGTTGGTATGATAGATTTTTTTCACTTAAATTAGAATTTTTTAGTTTTAGGGTTTAATTTAAATTTTGATTTTTTTGCAAGAAATGATACAATGTTACATGTACATGACTTATATTGCTTAAGTGTTATGATGTTTAGATATTTGCATGTTTATGTTAGATTGTTTTCACTTAGATTAGATTATTTTTGTTTTAGGGTTTAGTTAAAATTTTAATTTTTTTGACAAGAAATGATACAATGTTACATGCAAATCACTTATACTGCTTAATTGTTTACAGTGGTGGAGCCAGGAAAATTATAGAGTCTGGGCAAAAAATTTATCGCAAAATATGGTGTGTTAAGAACATTAAAATATGGCTTTACACAAAATATTATAAATTTTCGACAAACGAAAAATTAATTATGAATTTTTAAAGTGTCAAAAACTCAAAAAACAAAACAACGAAAATCTCGACCTATAAATCAAATTTTGAGCTCATTATTCGCAGAGACATCTATAAAAATACATAAAAAGGATCTGTAAAGTTTCATAGCATTTCGAAGTCGTTTCAATTTATTTTGATTTTTCAACCAAAACGTGCAAAATTGAAATTTTGTTTCGAGTAAGCGTATACTCACATGTCAAATTTAGTTCCCTAATTTTGCAGGCATGCCTAGAAGATGATACGAACCTTCACAGTGAAATTTTGTAGTTTTTAAACAAGATACAAATTAATTATTAACTGTTTAAGAAATTGATAATTATGCGGAATAAAAATTGAAAATTAATTTGTTCCTGGTCGAAAAAATTTAATTTTTTGTGTAAAGCTATATTTTAACATGCTAAACATGTATGGAAAAAATCATGAAAAAATTCAACATCTATGTCACATTTTTATACTACGTGTATATTATAGGGTAAAAAATAAGAAAAAACTCGAATTACAATGCTAGAATATATGTTTTTTATTTTCCATGGTCAATTTGAACAATTATCCATTCAAAATAAGAGAGATGAACCTGCCAATAGCGTGCTAAATAAAATTAGGAGATAAAAAATGCACTTTCCGGTATCTCTTTGCGTGTGAGGATTTTCAGATTTTGCCATTTTTTTTTAAAGTAGGAAAAGGGCTAATGGGTTGGACCCGGTACAAAGAAAGTAGCAGTTGAGCCCTGGCTAGTGCCCTGGCTAGATGGGGGTGCAACCGCCACTGATCTATGTCATATTTTTATACTACACGTATATTATAGGGTAAAAAATAAGAAAAAAACTCGAATTACAACGCTAGAATATATGTTTTTTATTTTACATGGTCAATTTGAACAATTAATCATTCTAAATAAGAGAGATGAACCTACCAATAGTGTGCTAAATAAAATTAGGAGATAAATAAATGCACTTTCCGAGATCTCTTTGCGTGTGAGAATTTTCAGATTTTGCCCTTTTTTTTTTAAAGTAGGAAAAGGGCTATTGGGCTGGACTTGGTACAAAGAAAGTAGCAGCTGAGCCCGGGCTAGTGCCCAGGCTAGCTGGTGGGTGCCACCGCCCCTGATTGTTTAGATGTTTGTATGTTTATGTTGTAGTTATGAATTTTAGGGTTTATGTATAATTTACACTCTAAGTGTTTGACGAAATGTTTGAATGAGTTTTCATTGATTGTTTTTAAGTTCTTATTGTGTAGATTTGAAGCAATGACCGATATGTTCGACGTTCAAGCACAATTCAACGGTGGAGAACCTCGGAGGTTGAAGGTTCAGTACCTTGGTGTCACGTTAAGAGGTATCAAGGATCAACTGAATGAATTCAACCAAGGAGTCAACCCTGGAGACACAAGGAGGGTGGAATACGTTCTGTATAAACATCCAACGCTCGACGATGGGAGAATATCATTTAGCTGGGTGGAATTAACGAACGACGATAACGTGAGGACCGTGTTTTGGGAGCACCGCATGTTCCAGTGGATCAATATGCGTGTAATGTTGCTGAGATCGACCGAAGTTGTTATCAAAAGTTTGATTCTGTCAAAAGACCGTGATTAGGTAGGGAATGCACCTTCCAATTACAACAATCGTTTTACTCTGAAATTGGCTAATTCAAACTTGTTAAACGACAGTTCCCAAACATTCACCTGGAAGTCCTATTGTTTCTTAAGATTAAATTCTTGTTAGCTTGGTTTAAATGAAGGTATTGAAGTGTCAAGGAATGCACCTCATTCTTTTGACACTTGAATATCATCATTTAAACAAAGCTAACA
>Ga0315913_1002684_pt1 | contig 21086 bp, 14 predicted proteins | sample MpolsnodulesMG_FD_207736 | JGI IMG/M metagenome (GOLD analysis project Ga0315913, IMG submission 207736) | Medicago polymorpha root nodule microbial communities from Los Angeles, California, United States - small nodules | ecosystem: Host-associated > Plants > Roots > Nodule | place: USA... | reverse complement strand
TCTTCTCTCCACCTTTCTTGTCCAATCCATAAGCAATGGCAGCAGCGGTGGGTTCATTAATGATTCTAGCCACGTTCAAACCAGCAATGACACCGGCATCCTTGGTGGCCTGCCTCTGAGCATCATTGAAGTAAGCTGTAAATTCAAAAGAAGACCAGAAACGTTAAAATGAAGACAAAATGGGGAGGAAAATAATCAAATTGCATGAGGAACAAGTTGTAATTCGCCAATTCACCTGGGACAGTGACCACAGCATCACGAATAGTCTTGCCAAGGAATGCTTCAGCGGTTTCCTTCATCTTAGTCAGAATCATGGCACTGACTTCCTCAGGGCTGAACACCTTGGTCTCACCATCCTTTACTCTGACCTGAATGTATGGTTTTCCATCCTTGTTGACAATCTTGTAAGGAACAAGCTTCATGTCTCTTTGAACTTCCTTATCCTCAAATCTGAAGAAAGAAACAACTTAGTCAACATCGATCCCATTACATCAAATTATAACAAATCATTAGTCATTATAAACAGCAAACGTATATAATGATGTCTTACTTTCTTCCGATAAGTCTCTTGACATCAAAGATGGTCCTTTCAGGGTTGACAGCTGCCAGATTCTTTGCAGCCTCCCCAATCAATCTCTCATCGTCAGTGAAAGAAACCCATGATGGTGTGATACGATTTCCTTGGTCGTTGGCTATGATTTCAACATGTCCATTCTTGTAAACACCAACACATGAATATGTTGTTCCAAGATCTATCCCAATAACAGTCCCTAACTTGGTGGTCCCTTCCTCTTTTGCAGCAGATGTTGCAAATAGACATCCTGCAATAAACCATCAGTTATTATCACGACAAAAACTCAAAACATTTAAATCGGTGTCAAATCAAACCATGTAATCACATCCCATAAAAGCATTACCCGAAAACAACATAAATCAACTATTTAAAGGCAACATTACAAATAGAAACTTAAACGGAAAAAAAAAACATGATTCATGGTACTATCAAAACAAGAGTATTAAAAAAAATGTATCCATTTGAAGCCAATAAAATAAATCACTAGTAAGCATGTAATTAATTACATTTGTTTGTACTTGAAAACTGATAATCCAAACAAATAAAAAGGTCTAATTGGCATCTTCTTCTAAGATTCAAAGAAACCGCGGGTAATTGTATTAATTAACAGTCTTTAAAAGGCAATAAGAAAATGAACAACACATAACAATAACAGTTCCACAAAATAATAACTAAACACTTCCGATTGAGTTTCTAAGATGTAGATTGTATAGATGCATATCAAAACTATTACTCATTGATACTAACTACTTAATAATAATAATAATAATAATAACTGATTAGAATGTGATGCAATTAGGGTTAAGATCTCGATCTAATCAGATCCATATAAATCAAAGATCTAAAACAACAAAAGCAATGAGAAAAAAAAAGGTGAACAAGATCTGAATAGTGAATAAAGAGAAGATAGTAAGGTATGTGATAATTACCTAAGGAGATGATGGCGAGAAGAAACAGAGACCCGCAAGAAGAAGAGCGAGCCATGGTGTTGTGAGATGTATTCGTGATTCAAAGATGAAAATGAATTGATGATGATGCGAGTGTTACTCTGCGCATTTTATAATGTTAAGTCTTAATTTCGAACATGTCATTGGTGATTACGTGGACCAATTGTAAATCGAGTTAGGACGGTTTTAGCCAATGAGATTGCCTCTTGTGTGTGGGAGCATGTCACTTCCCTTTGTAAGTCACTCTCCTGCGATCTTATTTGTTCATTTATTACCCTTTCCTTACTTAGGCTTTAATTTTTTGATACTATGTTCAATTCATTATATTCGTATATAACTCTATTTTATTTTATCTTGTAAAATTAAATAAATAAATGTTGTTGCATTACATAAATTAGTAATTGTGTTGCCTTCAAATTATGGTTGGCAAATATTTAAATTCACAGTCATTTGATTGTACTACATTCGTTTCTATATTTGAATGAAGTTTATTTTAATGTAAACCTAGTGATCGCTTATTCACTAGAAAAGAACGAAATTCACATCAACAAGAAAACTATAAAACCGTTTTACTATTGTCTCATATTGAATAATTGGGTTTGACATTTGAATCAGAAAGTTGCATCATTGATATGGTCGTGACTTGGATTTGTAATCCAAACTTGGGTATCATGTAATATGGAGTGAGAGTGTACTCTTCCCCCTTCACACGACTGTTGAAAATTCAATTACACTTAAGGTCAAAGCTATGGAGGGATGCAGTGGAAAATATGTTTGGGTTTGAGTTGAACTTTATATGAACAAAATTGTGGTTGGACACACAAAATTTTGCGGGAGGTGGCTGAAAGTACGATGTGAAGGCTTACATGTTTGTGTAAAAATTATAGTACATGTGGCCATGTTGCTCAAAATTGTTTTAAGAAGTCGTATGAACCAATTGTTATGACAGGGACAACTAAGGTGATTCGTAGTTATAGTTAAGCTGAATGAGATCGTAAGTAAATTACAATTAGCAATATGGTTGACAAGTATTGGGAACTCGAACAAATTCTCATAAATATAAGGATTTGTTAGTTGTTTCCAAAAGAAAAACCAGGCAAAATCTAACACTAAATTGGGTAACAATATTAAGAAGGGAAAGAAAATCGTCGAAATGCTAAGATGCATGAAAGTAAAGGTAACAAATTTAAATTATTCCATTTGAACAACAACGAGACTAGGAAGGAAGTTACCTTAACTTTTTCCAATATGACGGCGTCTTCTCGCAAGAAAGTTTGGATAAAAATAAGAGAGTAAGACCATCTACAATGGTGGGTACTTCACCTATTTAGCACCATATTAAATAGGCACCCCCCATTGCGGAGTACAATATTTTGGTGCCTATAGAGAATGGTGGCTATGAAAGCACCCTCTCTCTCTTCACTTTTTGTGAACCCCATTTAATAAATCATAATGAAATAAATAAATTTTTGTTGAAATGTAATGATATGAAATTATTTTGGGACCTATTTAATAATTTCTTTTGTGGTGTTGAGTTGGAGAAAATTGATGCTTATTAAGTACTATTGTAAAATGAGTGATATAGACAAAGGGGTCCCATTTAAGCACTTAAATCGGGGTGCTCTGTTGTGGATGATCTAAGACAATATTTAAGAGCGGCTGAGGCAATGATTGGAGGACCCAATAAGACAACTCTAAAATTAAAACTTATGCCAAATCAATTGATGGTTATACTTTATTGCATGACCATTTTTCTTCCCATAAAGATAACTTGGTTTACTCTTAAACTATTATCCGTTCTTCAATTAATAAACAAGAAAGTAGAGGTAAGCAAAATAGTAGCATTGCTATATGATGTTTGTATCCTTCAAAAACCTAAACCTCCATAATTGATTTATGATGTACATGCATGTTGAAGTTATTCCTAAACAACTTGTCGATGGTATGGAAAGTTTAGACTATCATGAAAATATGGATTCTGAAAATGACCAACATACACCCCAACGTTCCAACCATCAATTGTCCTATTGTTTGTTATTGTGTATCAACTATCGATGAATCATCTGATTTGAAATTATAAAGGTGCAGGTGGGTGCCATTTTTATGGTTACATTTGTGATATAACTCATCCTCATAATATGAGCTTTCTTGCTTTATCATAACCCTGTCTTAGCGGTGCTCATGCATATAAAGTTATTGATTGCTTGGGCTTCGATTGTGTTGTTATAGTTGAAACTACTAGTTTTTTCAACGGTATTTGGTGTCTATGGGATCAAGGTTACATTCCAATCAATGTTATTTCCACGTCTTTGCAATGCGTGTGTTTGAAGATGTCTCCTCTCTCCAAATCACCTTGGATTATAACAAATGTCTATGAGAGTCCCCAAGGTAGAATCCTGAGAGATTCGTTGATCGAACTTTGTAATATGCATCAGTATCATAACCTAACTCAATGTTTATCATATAATTTTAATGTAGTTCTTTGTTAATATGGAAAGTTTGTAGATGTTACTACTAATACATCATCGGCTTCTAAATACTCTCAATATCTCAATGAGTGCAATTCGGTCGATCGAAGATTTAAAAACCTAACTTTACTCATGCAAGAGGCAACATTCATAAAAGATTATAGGCTTAAATGCACTTTTGGCCCCCTATGTTTGTCGTCGTAGCAATTTTAGCCCCCTAACAAAAAAAATGCAATTTTGACCCCCTAATTTTGCCATGTTTAGGGAAATATGCTCTTTTGACCCCTTATCTTTACAAAAAAGTTGCGATTTTGACCCCTTCTTTGGGACACGTGGCGACTTCTCAACATAGTTGCGAAAAATAGGGGGTCAAAATTGCATTTTTTTTGTTAGGGGGTCAAAATTGCTACGACGCCAAACATAGGGGGCCAAAAGTGCATTTAAGCCAAGATTATATATAGCTCCTGATAATATTTTATGAAATTTGTTTCCTAACTGGTCAACTAATAGTCTTCCACTTTCGTATTCAGATCAGTGTGGTAATTTGGACATACTGGGATTGTTCAAACAAATTATAAGTCATGCTTTAAATTATTGGCTCTTTGGTTAGAACATGAAACATTTCTACTATTCTAAATAATTTTTTGTGCAACCTTAATACTTGCGAGGTCAATATGAATATGTTAATGCCCTACTCGACAACTGGAATTGTAGATTTTTTTTGGCAATACTTTTTGCTGTTACGACTTGTTGGGATAAGATTGGTCGTTCTCTTCCAAGAAAACGAGATAGTGGATTAGTCACGTGAGAAAAATCTTTGGAAACAATATTTCGATATTCTTTTGTAACCGCAATACCCATTTTTCCGTCAATCTATTCTTATCATAATATTTACGGTTCATAAGGTATTATCAATCACTCCCATCTATACACATACATACTTACATATATCTATCAATAATTTAAGTACGAAGGGACAATAGTTTTCTTTTAAGGAAGTGAAAACTGTTTTATTTTCTATGAGCAGTTTAAAACTCTAGGGTCATATGGGTATCATCCCATTCTTTTGAGGATAAATTGGGACACATCTATTTTAGATTTTCTCAATAATGTCCTTTTTAATCCAGAGACTATTACATACGTCAACTACACCCAATTAACCATCATTCTCAAAGGTATTGAGCCTTATAAGGCCACTGGCTTTTGACAAATAACTCTTTTGAAACGTGATTTATAAGACAATGACCAAAACAATCTCGGATACGCTGAGGGAAGTGATGCCTAATTTCATTTTGCCTAATCAAAACAACTTCAAAGTTGGGAAGAGTATTGTTGACAGTAGTATTATTCTGCAAGAAATCATTCATACCATGAAACTGACTTTCATTCATTTGTCTGTTTATGAAGTGGAGTGCCGCTAAATATTTTTTTTGAGATCGACTACTAATGGAATAAAATGCCATTTAATATCCTTCCTCTTCATTAATGGGAAAAAGGGTGATTTTGGGTAATTTTTTTTTCTAGAATCACTCTCTTTGCATAATTTGTTCCCTCTTTCAATCTAAATATTCAAATACAAGTGATTTCCACATACAAAAAATAATAATAAAAAATCAAAATTAAAGTCACATCTCATGATCATCGATGGTAATCCCAATTCAGTACGGTTTAACAAGATTGCTCACCGTAGACTGCTCAATATCCAAGATAAGTCAATCGAAAGTTACACTCCAATTAAAAAACACGATTGCGTCGTATTTTCGGTTTAGTCCAATATTATACCTGTTTTTCGGTTTATTTTCCAGTTCAGTAATGAAGCGATTTTCAGGTCTTGTAATAACTAGAGGTGGACATAGTTCAGATTGAGATGAAAACTGAACCGAACCAAACTAAATTGTTTGCTAAATTTAAAATGAACTGTTTGCATTTTGAACTGAAGTGAATGAAGTGTTTCAACTCATTCGGTTTCAGAACGGTTAGCAACGGTTCAATTGTTTTTGGTTCAATTCAGTTTGGTTTTATGGTTTTTTTCCCACCCCTACCTCACGTCAACGCTGATCCGGTTGGGAGTGAAGTCCAATACCGACTCACCAACAACATCACCCGTCCAAGGATTCGGGACCTAAATTGAGTAACTTCGTAGAATCAAAGCATAGCATATACCATACCGATGAATAATAATATATAAACGACCATCTCGCAATTTTCATTTCAACAACAGAGACAAATTCACATTCATAATCACGATGAGGCTCTTGAAGGTAGCTACTTGCAATCTGAACCAATGGGCTATGGAATTCGATTCCAATCTTCTCCAAATCAAAGACTCCATCTCCAAATCCAAACAAGCCGGCGCCGTCATCCGCCTTGGTCCCGAACTCGAAATCCCTGGTTATGGCTGTGAAGACCACTTCTTAGAACTCGACACCATTAACCATTCGTAATAACTCTCTTTTTTTCACTTTCACATGTCAAAGAGTGTTTTTCTATTCTGTTTTTGTCACTGAAATTGGTTTTGTTGATGCAGATGGGAATGTTTGAAAGAAATATTGGTTGGTGATTGGACTGATAACATAGTGTGTAGTATTGGAATGCCTATTATCAAAGGTTCTGAGAGATACAATTGTCAGGTTTTGTGTTTCAATCGAAAGATTATTATGATACGACCCAAGATGTGGCTTGCAAATGATGGCAATTATAGAGAACTTCGATGGTTTACTGCTTGGAAACAAAGGGACCAACTTGATGATTTTCAACTTCCTCCTCATGTTTCTGAGGCATTGGGACAAAAAACAGTTCCTTTTGGTTATGGTTTTGTTAAGTTTCAAGACACGTAAGTGCCAAATTCATACTTTATTTTTGTTTTACTCAACAGTGTTTGTTATGATGCACTTACACTGACACGAACACCGGTCACGACACTTTACATGCAGACACCAGTAATGATTTGAGAAATTAATAATGATTGTATGTAATTAAGTGTCAATGTCATTTGGTGTCCGACACTTGAACTTACCTTCAACGGAAATGTTGGTGCTATGTAGTGTTTGGTTTGATGCATAGGTTAAAGGGTCGCACTGACTTTTTTTCGTTTAAGAACATATGTTAAGGAATCTACAAACAATAATTATGTCTTGGAAAAAAAACATTTTTTAACCTTTTGATAAATAGAATGCACATTTTCCAATACAAAATTTCTATCTTTAGTACACTAACAAGTGTCATATGGGTACATGTTAGCATTTCCCTAGGTTAAAATATGACACAATAGTTATATGTTTTGTGCATGTTGAAAGTAGAACATGCCATGACATAAGGTAAAAAGAAATGGTACACTGGTTGTAGGTGAAACCAGAGATAGTAAAACAAAATACACTATCCTGTTGTACCTTTCTGTTCTCCATCAAATGCTAATGTTACGTCCTTACTTTCCCTGGCTCTCTTTTTCTATTATTATTGTTTGACAGTGTCGGCGATGTGTTTACTCGGCTGAGTTGAATTATTTGTTTGTCACTGTACCTTTTACGCTCATGCATTCTAAAGTTATATGCATCAGCATCACATCCATGAAGCAATCTTGTGATTGACATATCTACATATTCTTTCATACACCTAAGTAGTGTGTTCAAACTATCGCGTGTGTGTATGTGTTTCATTTATGTTTTTGGGGCTTTCCAACTTATACTCAGATGTTTATTGTTACGTGCTTAACATAAAGCATTTTCCCATTCTTAGAGCTATTGCAGCGGAAGTTTGTGAAGAGCTTTTTACTCCATCTCCCCCTCATGCTGAGCTTGCATTAAATGGGGTTGAAGTGTTTATGAATGCAAGCGGAAGTCACCATCAACTTAGAAAGCTCGATGTTCGTCTTCGTGCTTTTATAGATGCTACTCATACTCGTGGAGGTGTCTATATGTACAGTAATCACCAAGGCTGTGATGGTGGTCGCCTTTACTATGGTAGGAAAATATTTCCCTTAACAGAACTCCGCTCGTCTTTTTTCACATTTAATATCCATTGTGTGTTTGGGAGGGTGACGTAAATTCAACATTCAGGAAATCCGTATAAGGACATTTATTTTCCATTTAGATTGTTTAAATGTCAATTATGTAGGATTTTTTCATTTGTCTAAAATTTGTCTTGTTTTTCATTTCATTTGTAACAGATGGATGTTCCAGTGTTGTGGTTAATGGTGATGTTGTTGCTCAGGGTTCCCAATTTTCTTTAAATGATGTTGAGGTTGTGGTTGCTCAGATAGATCTCGATGTGGTATGCATTAGCTTCCATATTTAAATTCTTGCAATGGAAAGTCATTTTGACCATAAACATTAAACGATTTACATCAGATTGGTTCCTTTACTGGTAGGTTGCAAGCCTTAGAGGATCTTTAAGTAGCTTCCAAGAGCAAGCAAGTTGTAAAGTCAAGGTTCCTTCAGTAGATGTAACATACAGTCTTTGTCTTCCTTTTGACCTTAAAATACGCCTTTCTGTTCCTCTTAAGGTTAGTTTATTGTCATTTTGAGTTGCAATTTTCAGTTAGCTAAATATTATGAGCTTTAAAGGTGCACCTATGATGTCGCCTTGACTACCGTTTTCCCTTAAAAGAATATTTGGCTCCAAGGTTTTATTTTTCATGCTAAATTTTTAATCCTTCTATATTGATTTAATAATGTTACTGCTGAAATTAATCAGGCCTCCAAGTTGCTAAGTTGAAATATGATTATATATTATAGATAAAATATCACTCTCCCGAGGAGGAAATAGCATTTGGACCTGGTTGCTGGTTATGGGACTATTTACGAAGAAGTGGAGCATCTGGTTTTCTGCTCCCTCTTTCTGGTGGAGCAGACAGTTCCTCTGTTGCTGCGATTGTTGGATGCATGTGCCAGATGGTTGTGAAAGGTAAGTTCAAATGCAATGACAACTGCTGTTAGATTAGATTGTGGATTACCTTCAAAATTTCTATTTCTTATCAACTTGCGACAGTATTTTAAAGCTACATTATTGTGCATACTATTATAGGACTGCTTATTTAGTAATAAACAAATGATTCACGTGACCACTATAAAGACCTCAAAGAAGAGTAGTTAAGAGGTCACATATATAATTGACTGACAGCTGAATTAATTGGAGAATTAGACCTGAATGTTTATATTTCCTTTCTCAAAAGGCTTGCAAAATTGCTTGAATATAGAGCATAGTGTCTTTTTGGTAGTTCACTGTGCTTTACTTCTTACAAAAAAACTGAGTTCTGTAATCATGGTCGATAGTTAAAATGATACAGACTATTTACCTCTCCTTTTCTCATTCATTTACAATTTTTGGACATGGCAGAGGTGAAATAAACAACATTATTTGACCTTACAAATCCATATTTTCCTTCAGAAATTGCAAACGGGGATGAACAAGTTAAAGCTGATGCAATACGGATCGGAAACTATAAAGATGGACAGTATCCTACAGACAGCACAGAATTTGCTAAAAGAATATTTTATACCGTGTTTATGGGATCTGAAAACAGGTAAGTAATAAATTTCATGTTTTTGTGTTTTATGATCATTGGCTGTGTCTATCTAAGTTTCTCTATCGGCTATATTCATCAATACTTCGTCAATGATATTGCAGATATATGACCGTTAATGTTTTTTCAATCCAATGTGTTTTAATAGGGTTGAGACTTGATAAGGTGCTTTTCATAACTTTAAACAATTAGAATAGTAATTCTATTCTAGTGTATGTTGTAATCCCTCAAGAAATCCTTTTATTTTGTCAATCAGTTTAAGTTCAAACAGAATAACACATTCCAATATTTTATTTGAAATCAATCGGAAAAAATCTCTCTTTAGATGTTATGGTGCACTAACAGTATTCATGTTGCAGTTCGGAAATGACAAGGTCACGAGCCAAGGTACTGGCAGAGGAAATTGGTTCATGGCACCTTGATGTTAGCATTGATGGAGTCATATCTGCTCTTTTGTCTTTGTTTCAAACACTTACGGGAAAGCGACCACGCTACAAGGTGACTGAATTATGGACTAGTGCATTATTTCAATCATAAATACAATTCCAGAACCGTGTAGTCTATGACGTGGTTGCTTGTCACACTTGATTTTTCCACTGGAGTATGTTGATATTAATGAAAAATGGTATTTTGATTTTAAATCAAGTCAACATAGAACTCCACATCAGGACCTCTGATAGGACAACGAATGAGAAAGTGGGCTCAGTGGGACGAGTCCATCTTTGCTCCATTTAGATATGCTCCATTTACCTTCATGGATGTGTGACACATGTTAAAAGAAAATCCAATGGTTGAAATTAAAAAGGGAAAGTTAGGTAATAAAACAAAATCCCTAGCCTACACTTTCTCCTTCACCTCCCCTTGCCCTTCTTCTTAAACAACATGGCCGCTGCCTCTCCTTCTCCTTCTCACCGGCACCGTCGTCTCCGTAGAGGGAAAAAACAAGCTTATGATACCAATCTGTTCTAATTAATTGAAAACAAAACAATCCAAATTGAAAACAACATGGTCGCTGCCTCTCCTTCTCCTTCTCAACAGAGGTATTAACAGATATCAACAGGAAAAAACAAAACAAAACAGTCCAGATTGATATCAATAGAGGTATTAAAATTGAAAATTGAATTAGAACAGAAAAGGAGAGGGAGAGACCATGGAGAGGTAGTGTCGAATTTTTACAAATAAATCAAATGATGGTGCTGGTTTTGCCAACCATTTGAATAATTGAATCAATCAATACATCTGATATGGAGTGCCGACGAGAAGCAAGAAGTAGGAACGTCGTATTGCTTTAGAGAGAGAAAGAATTGGAAGCGCGTACGTTTTTTTCCCGTACATAAATGTCTTTCTTTAATTTTTAATCTCAACCCTTGATATTGTGTTTTCCACATGTCACACATCCATGAAGACAAATGGGGTAAATGGAGCAAAGACGGACTCCAGTGGGACAGTTAGCACATCAGTTGCCCAAACCAAAAGTGTGGATATTTTGTGTTAAAAGAAATACGGAAGGGCATGATGGGAATATCACGTGACTTATCCTATTGTATTTTTCTTTGTATATATGAAATGATACTCTTTATTTTCCATTATTGCTCTGTTTTCTTCTATAAACTGTTTCTGTAATCCAGATTCGTATCAATGCCGGACTAAGATTAAATGCATGTTATATTTCTATCGTATTGTAGCCTCAAATGATATTTTTTGTATGATTTTGTTTATACAGGTAGATGGTGGATCTAATGTTGAGAATTTAAGCTTGCAAAACATTCAAGCTCGAATCAGAATGGTGCTAGCTTTCATGTTAGCATCACTCTTGCCTTGGGTTCACAACAAACCTGGGTTTTATCTTGTCTTGGGGAGCTCTAACGTGGATGAAGGGTTGCGTGGCTACTTGACGAAGGTATCTCAATACAACGTTAGATTACACGTTTTTATAGGGGACCAATATGGTTGAACTTATAGGGGACCTATAAGTTCAAAGCATGTCGCTTTATTTTCACTTTGTTTTTTGGTTGAATCTATGGAAACAAGAAACAAAGCAAAAATAAGATGACATTTTTGTAATTATTAGTCTAACATAAAATAGAAACATAAATTTTTCATCTTCAAATGGGCACCTAGTTTCTCATTCATTTTCTTTAGTTTCTCATTTTTGTGGTCTGTTACACTCTAGTTATCAAAGTTCATCTTCTTACAGTATGATTGCAGCTCAGCGGATATAAATCCTATTGGCAGTATAAGTAAGCAGGATCTTCGGTCATTCCTGCGATGGGCAGCCATCCATCTTGGTTACTCATCTTTGGCAGATATTGAAGCAGCTCCACCCACAGCTGAGTTGGAGCCTATACGTTCTAACTACAGTCAGGTAGTGTTATGTTCTGTTACACGTTTCAGTACTTACCGGTCTTGAAATATCTCAATGAATCCTTTCATTTGCATATGTGTTGGCATGCTATATTTGGGGCGTTATTTTTGTCTATGCTACTATGTTAGATGGAAGACAAGAGACAATTCAACAGAAGCAAGAGCTTAATTATCAGCTCACAATAACCTTTTAAAAATGTTTTGACTTCTATCTATCCAGACACTTTCTGGCAATCTGTTATAAGGGTGATGGTTTTGGGTGAAGTCTTGGAACTAGTTTACTCATTTGTTCTCACTTTAACAGTATCTATTAGTTTTTGGTTATTGTGTATTTGACTTTTCAGTGGCTATGTTCTCTTGCGTTTTGTTTTTTTTTGTATCCCATTAGTAATTTTTTTTGATCAATTTCTAAAATTATAATCGAATACCTCACTCGTTCTTAATTGAGCAGCTTGATGAAGTTGATATGGGAATGACTTACGAGGAACTATCTGTTTATGGAAGACTGCGCAAAATTTTCCGTTGTGGTCCAGTTTCCATGTTCCAGGTATATCTCACGTTTCTCCAACCTATCTATTGACTTCTTAACCTTTCCCTTGTTTTTTTTTCTTTTTTCGTTTTTATATTTTTCATTTTAAAATGGTTGAAGGAATAGTGAAAACGTGTGGTAATCTTATGCATGACCATCCCATAATATCAATATTTGTTAGGCCAGATACAATGAAGAATGATGCAAAGCCGAGAAAGATAAACCCCATAGGCTATAAGCCTATGACTAATTTACCCGTATGTCATTTGACAGGTCGGTGAAATCGGTTTTATTGTTCGATGGTCCTGCAAGGCCAAAATAATTTCAATGCCAGTAACTTATTGACTCATTTTTTCTGTAGAAGGCAAGAAACTAGAGTAAACTGTCATTTTGGTCTTTAAATTTGTTAGTCACTGTCACAGTAGTCTTTGGACGTATTGACATTACAAAAGCATACCTAAATGTGTCTTTTGTTAATCATTTTGGCCCTCGAATATGTCTTCCGTTAATCAATTTGGTCCATAATATTACTAGCAAAAGAGACACTTAGGAATGTGTTTGTAATTTCGCACCTATAACTGTCTGTAAAAGCACAATGCCAGATATTGTCTACAGTGAACAGACGGACATATCAAACATCCAGTTACAAAACTTTACCTGCTTTTTTGAAAACAACAGAGGAGTTCCTTGTGTGAGCTTTTATTGCAAAAGGCTATTTATCTACAAAATGGTTAAAAGTTAGCATGTTTTTCTTTAGGAAGAGAGCTAATGAAATAACAAAAGAATTCACATTGTTTAAGCTAAGTATCACTAGAAGAAATTCCTTACTATCCATCCTAAGTCACATTAGATAGATTTTAGAACTGCCATGTTTTCAATTGATATGGAGAGCTCTACTTGGTTGAAGATTTTTGCATCTACTAGTTAGCAGTCTCAATAGAAGCTTGTAATTTAAGGCTGTCCATTTTAAGTTCAGTCATAACCTTTTTTTTTTTTTAATTTGCTATCTCAGAATCTATGTTACAGATGGGGTGCAACATTGACTCCATCACAAGTGGCTGAAAAAGTAAAACACTTCTTCAAGTATTATTCGATAAATCGGCACAAAATGACCACCTTGACACCTTCCTATCATGCTGAGGTATTAATTATTATGGTTTAAAGCCAGGGTTGAATTTTGCTAGATAGCTCTTTATGCTTCTAAAGATTTTGGCCGGTTCTTTTTTTTTGGACTGATGAAAATGTACAATCTTTCACTCAACTTGCAGAGTTATTCACCAGAGGATAATAGGTTTGATCTTCGCCAATTTCTTTATAATGCAAGATGGCCATATCAATTTCGTAAAATTGATGAACTCGTACATGAGCTGGATGTCAAAGATGTTCAAGAATCAGCAAACCATGAGACGGTGGCAGCTCCATTAGATGGTGTTGGTGGGATGGGAGTTGCTGCCGCAGGTTCAGGCAATCCAAATGTCGGAATCTAATTGAAATTAACCTCCCCTAAGAAAACAAAATAAAGTAAATTATAGATTTGCATGTGCAAGACTGCAGATCTGGTCCAGACAAATATAGATTCCATATTTCTATAGCACACTTTATGTGAATAATGAAACTCATTCAACCTTTCATCCCATGTGTAGTCTAAAAGCATTTTAAAATTATCATTCAGTGTTTCGATTTATTACAGAGAGAAAGATTTAGATGACGATGCAATATGAAAGGAAAAGTTCAGAATTGACAACAACAATAACAACAAAACTTTAGGGGAAGGTTTTTCATGTTCAATACATATAAATACATGCTTTAACCATTTGAAAACATTGGATCCATTGCAAATAATAAACCTTTTAGATTATGTTGTGCAAAAAAAATCAACACAGATCAATCTAATTATTGCTTGAGAAACTGAACTTATTATTGATTGTGATTCTTTAGTCTTATGCTTACATTTTTATGGTGAAGGATTCTCGACTGAGTTGATTCTATAGTAAATGTATGAAATTAATTGGATTATGATGAAGCACGGGTAAAGTTGTTGTCATGTGACTGAAAGGTCACGGGTTCAAGTCCTGAAAACAGCCTCTTGTATAAAAAAAAAGGGTAAGAGTGCGTACAATACACCAAAAATGGTGGGACCCCTTCCTGAACTCTACGTAGGCGGGAGCTTTAGTGCACCAAGTTGCCCTTTTTTATGATGAAGCACCACGTTGTGCCTGATTTGGATAGTGACTGTGGTTTTGATTACATATATAATAAACTAAAATCATGCGACAACTTGTTTTCATGGATCTCTCTTTCTCTCGTGAAAGGATCTTCTTTTACTTGCATTCCTTTTAGATCTTCTCAAGTAATTGTTGTGTATGGCTTTCTGGTAGTGGGTAGGTGTGTATGATTAGTTGATTACTGCAATATTATCACACTATATCTTGTAGTTTTGTGATTGCACCGACTCATTTAGTTTAGGGAGTTGTTTCTCTCATTTATGTTCAGATTTCTGAAGTTGAACTACGCCTTTTGATATGAGTTCAAACACAGTGTATCACTACCTATTCCTACTAACACATAGTTCTATTTCTCAAAACCAATAACGTCTCGCTTTCTAACTGCATATAGTTCATCTGAGTTCCGACTCAATAAATCTTGGTTGCTTAGTGTTGGAATGTATTTGTTTCATTCGTGTTCAGATCAACTACCAATCAATTTGGAGTTGATAAGACGATTTTAATAAGTTTCTATTTATTAGTAACATTAGTTATTTGGATATTGTTGCAGGAAAAAGTGACCAATCTAATCCCTGTGTAGTGATTCTATATTTTCTATTCTGCCTGAAAAAATGTAATAGTATCATTTTCTTGTATTTCATCAAATACTTCGAGTGGAAAATATACAACATTGATCCATCACGTTTTTTTTTTTATTTTTAACTTTTAAACTAACCACATTCAACTTAAACTTGATCTAAACAACATTCATAGTATTTTTATTTTTTTTTTAATTTACATAAACCCTAAACTGGATTGATTCAGTTGAGATGACTTTTTAACTTAAAACTAAATCAAACCATATCGCAAACATTATAGACACGGCCCCTATATAATAGCGGTTGACTGTGGTCGTATTTGGTTTGTGTGGGCCAAATCCATGAAAACAACAACACAAACAAACATGAAAATTGTTGTTTTGACATATAAAACTTCCTAAAAACACAAGTAAATGACCAAATTAACTACCACTGGCAAATTCGGCAGCTTGCCTTTGGCTTTGCTGCACTTAAGTGCAGTTCCAGTTGTGATTTTATGCGTTTCGGTTGAAAAATCAAAATAAATCGAAACTTATTCGGAATTTTACGAAAATTTACAGACCCTCTATACGTATTTTTATAGAGTTGTCTACAAAAAAACCAGCTCAAAATTCAATTTCTAGGTCAACGTTTTGATGTTTTGGTTTCTTGAGTTTTTAGCGCATTAAAAATTCATATTTAATCCATCCGTTGTCGAAAAATTCTAATTTTTTGCGGATTTTTATTTTTTGATGTCCTTAACATGTGTGAAAAAAATGATGAAAAATCTCAATCTCTATATAACTTTTCCAGACGCGCAGTTGGAAAAATATTGCGATTTTACGTGTTTCAGTGAAAAATTCAAAATAAATTGAGGCTTAGTGGAAATACTACGTAAATATGCAGATCCTCTATATGTGTTTTTATAGAGGTGTCTGGAAAAAAATAGCTCAAAATTCAATTTTTAGGTTGATGTTTTGGTGTCTTAAGTGTTAGGCGCGTTAAAAATTCATATTTAATCTGTCCCTTGTCGAAAAATTCAAATTTTTTGTGGGAGATGTATTTTTTTTTTGTTCTAAACATGAGTGTAAAAAATAGTGAAAAAATTCAACCTCTAGGACACTTTTTCGGTATTTAAGGTCGAGACTGCAAAGATTGTCGAGGCTGCGAACAATTTGGTTTGCACCCTGCATATCTTTAAAAAAGTTGTGGAAAACCCTAAATCGATTAGCAATAATCTATTGATTAACACATTCAACCTTTATAAAGTTCTTCTAGGATACACATTAATTTTGTTCTCATAGTCTCAACCATCATTGTAGTTTCGTCTTCACAAATCCCTAAATTATCTACGTCACTTATGTCCTTGATGTGGTTATAATCATATCATCTTACATTTCCTTGGATCACTATAAGAACACCATAAGCCTATGCAATCTGCGTGAACATTGTTTCAGCTTTGTTCTTCAAAACTTACAAACATATATTCTAAACGGGTCTTATGATACACGTATGTTTAAATTTTTAGGTTTGGTGTGACTAAAAAAGAAATATAAAGAAAGGGAAGTTATTTAAGTGAAGGATGAAGAGTAAAGAGATGGAAAAAAGGAAAGAGATATGGACTCAACGACTTGCCTACCTTTGTTTTGCTCAACACAGTGAAATTTATGAGCACAAAAAAAATTGTTTAGACTTGTGTATTGTCTACTACGTGGAAGACCTTTGGCGACTTCTCACTAATCTTGTATTGAATTACTGAAACTTCGTTCGCAGCCTTCCCAATTATAAGTAATTCGTGTTTTTCGATTTTGTTTCATTGGGTCGACTCAATTTCGTTGCATGATATTGATTTAAAGTGAAGTTGTTGCATTGAACCTAAACTCTTACGATAGAACATATGCCATGATTTATAGAGTTTCTGTTCAATGAATCATTCCTCCTTAAATCAATATCACTCAGAAATTGAGTACAAAATTGAACGAAAATACCAATTGGCTATAATTGAGAAGGTTGCTGGCGAAGTATAAGTATTTCAATGCAAGATTAGTGAGATGTCGCCAAAGGTGATTCCATCTAGTAGACAATACAAAAGTTTGAACGACTACATTTGTGCTCATAAATTTCATTATATGGAGCAAAACAAAGTCATGCAAGTCACTTAGTCTATTCCTTTTCCTCTTTTCTATCTCTTTTACTCTTCATCCTTCACTTAAATAACTTCCCTTTCTTTCTTATCCTATAGTCACACCTAACATAAGTAATTTAAACATGTACGTATGATCATACGACTCATTTAGAAGATATGTTCAAAATAAAAAAATATTTAAAGAAAGAAGACACTTTTAGAACAGCCGTTCATGGTGGCAGTATGAGATCTTCTTTCCTTACATTTCCTTTTCGTTTGTTTTTTTTGTATTTTGGTTCTTTTTATCCTTTGTTTTGTGTCCCAAAAAATGGGGTTTACAAGTTATGGAACAATGAGTGCAACTGCCACACTCATAAATTTATCCTTTTAAATTGTTGTCATAATTCACCTATGGAATAGTTGATTATGGAATTCTGGTTTTATTTTTACATAATTCATAATCAAATTTGCCTTTGTTGCGTGGATTAATGCCATCAATTTAAAAGAAATTGTGGTATCCAAATAAAATTGATTCTTTTCAATATTATTTTCTCTTCCATTTTTAAATTGCTTGGAAAGTGGAAACATCTAATTTATGAATGTACTTGCTTTACCTTCTTTCTTTTTCTTTCTTTTCCTTTCATGTGTTACTTTTACATCTTTCTTTCCTATATCTTTTGTTGAATTTTTCTCATTTTTTAAGTTATTCTTTAAAATATTTCTACAGGAATTAGATTTTTAGCCTGATGCATTTTGTAACTGCTTCCTAGCTTGATCAACAGGTGTATATATATTCTAGACCGATTTCTTCTATTGTCAATTTATCATTATCACAGAAAGTTCTCACAGTTGTTGGTCCCCCCTTTATACAGAGCTATTGTGCTTTTGGACAAATCTGCTTTCATGATTGCATTGTGTATGTCACCTGCTTGCATGTTCTATCAGATTGGAATAGATGGTTTGATGGTTTGACGTCGAAGACAAGAGTGCCCAGTCACTCGGATGAAAGCTAATAGCTCCAAGTTTGACACCTCTTTTGAAACAAACATGCTTCAAAGATAATGGGGGATGAAACAATGTCTTCTCAAAGATAACTTAAAACTTAGTTGACAAGGATGCGGCTTGTTTGTTTGAAGGCTCCGAAATAGCATTTTCTTTAATAATATATGGGAAAGTTTCTCATGTTCAATGCATATAAGTACATGCTTTATGATTAGTGTGGTTTTGATTGTATAATAAACTAAAATCTTGCTTGTTTTAAGGATCTTTCTTGTGAAAGGATCTTATATTTGCATTCTAATAGTGAGTAGGTATATGATTACTGCAAGATTTTAACCAAATATCTTTACTTTTGTGAAGTAATCGACTGATTCCTTTAGTTGCGGAAAGTGTTGCTTTCATTTTTGTTCAGATTTCTGAAGTTGAACTATGCTTATTCCTGCTAATTCACTGTTTTATTTCTCTAAACTAATAGCGTCTCACTTTTAACTGCATAAAACATCTGAGTTCTGACTCTAACTTCATTTAAATACTCTACAATCAGTTGGGAGTTGATAAGCTGATTTTAATAAGCTTATTTACTACCACTAGTTATGTGGATATTGTTCATTTTTCAAATTGTCAAATTAGACTTACATATGTCTCCACTGTTTGGGTATCAGTACTGAACAGAACCATGCACATAGTGAACCTTTTGTGCAGGAAAAGTGAACTAATCTAATCCCTGTGTAGGGATTCTAAGTTTTAAATATATGTCGAGAAATTTTTGATAATATCATTTTCTTTTTATATATTTGGGTCTTGTTAACAAGTGCCCTAAGGGTATTGTTTAAGGAACCCACAAAAAGAAAGTTTGTCTTGAAAATACAAGTCAAACATATATAAAAGTCATAATTACACAATTTTCAACGTAAAAACTACTAATTTTGGATACTTAAACAATGCCCTAAGGGCACTGTTAACATTTTCCTATATATTTTTGGCAACTATTCTCTGCTTCACTATTTTTATTTTTTTTACATCTCATAACTTATCAATTTAGTTTAACTTCTGTAACAAAACATTTCCTCTCTGACTTACTATTGGTGAATTGTTTTATACAAAACATATACGTTTAAATACACTTTTTTTTTAATCATTTATCATATATTTTTTTGTTCGTTTTAGTCTTTTTTTTAAACGTTGAGTATTAATGAAGAAGTTATCTGCCAAAGAATATACTGTATCCAATATGTATGTTTTCCAATTTACATGGTTGAATACTTGTGTTGTGTGAGTGTGTTTTAAAACTATAATGGCGGCAGGAAGAGGTGAGAATGCAGGTTTCCCCTGTTATGTCATGGGAAAGAAAATGATCATATAGAAATAGAAGCTATGTACAAAATTGGAATGTGTTCTGCTCCTTGGAAATTAAGAATATCTAGTATTGTTAGAGGAAATTATATTTCAAATCTCTTATACTACCAGATACGGGGAAGTAATTTTCCAAACTCACTTATCCATGAGTAACATTACAGAGAACAGTTCATACTTCATACTAAATCTTTAATCTTAAACACACGTGGCATAGCTTAAAAAGAAATGAATTGTGGCTGCCCAGAATCAGAACACAGGACAACCATACTCCTGTGTTTTTCCCCTTTCTGCAGCAAATCATTCAGTGAAGTAAAACCATAAAGATGGTGTCCAATCAAACGAACCTTCAAAGCCAAGGAAATAGTCTCATGATCCTCTGGAAAATGGAAGAATGAAATCCATAACAGTTAATTACAACAACCAAAAAAGAAAATATCAGTAGCTGCATTAGTAATAGTAATGAGAAGAAGACCGGTAAGTTGAGAATCAAGGAATACATTTTTTTTTAACATCCTGAGGAACACATCTAATCTGAGCTCAAACATTACCCTTCGCATCGAAAAGAGAATGGTGAAAACATTGAAATGAAAAGAATGATTGTTTATCAAAGAGTGAGGTAGGGTCAGAAAATTATACATTAATTAATTATACAAACTGTTTGGGAAGAAAATGAATGAACACCGCCCCATCTTATTGACATATAATTTTGTCAGTTAAGATCTGCAGGACTGCTTTACTGAGGCAATTGCAATGTTTACTTCCGGGTGCTGTTTGTTAGAGCCAAAAGGTGTGCACCCTCTTTATTTTTGTGAAGTACAAGAAGCTATAACAGCCAAATATACTGCCAAGCCTGAACATCCTAATATCCCAAGAAACACCTTGACCACAATTTCTATGTCACTATGAAGAAGCAGCTTGCTTAATGAAACCATTCATTAAGTAGTATTTATATTAATAACCATAATAAGGGAACCGACTATCCAAGTGATGGCGGATATCTGTGATTAAGTATTAGAAGTAAATACTATGTCAGACAACCTACATAACAAAAATCTTATTCTAGCAAGTTCTCCAATTCATCAACTTTTCAAGAATTATGGTCAATGGAAGTGCAGGAAAAACAAAATGAAAAATTGAGTCTCGGTCAGAATTTTGATCTGTTATTGATCCGTTATATTTACAGCAAATAAAAAAATGTATGCAGTTTTAAAACAGCATATCTGCGCACAATGATTCCGAACTTTTTGAACAACTTAGGTAGAAGTACAAATTTGTGTTAACAAAGAAACTATAACATGGTAGAGTTAACATGTGCTCCCATCTTGGTTTTGCTACTAGTGAACTTGAGTAGTGGAACCAAACAAAAGTGAAGCTCAAATGATAGGATCATCTTATCAGCAAACAAAGAAGGGCTTTAGCAT
>Ga0315913_1002683_pt1 | contig 21087 bp, 7 predicted proteins | sample MpolsnodulesMG_FD_207736 | JGI IMG/M metagenome (GOLD analysis project Ga0315913, IMG submission 207736) | Medicago polymorpha root nodule microbial communities from Los Angeles, California, United States - small nodules | ecosystem: Host-associated > Plants > Roots > Nodule | place: USA... | reverse complement strand
CATGCAAAACTAATAATCCGGAAAGATCTATGAAACAATGTAAAATGATGAGACAGCTGAATGTAACTTTAGGAGGCTATAACGGTATGACGCCTATGACCAGTAAAAGCTTGAAGAATTTCTTTATATCCACTCTTGTAGTGATCAAGCGAGAAGCACAGTTGCCGGATTGCCTCCCTCTTCTCTTCATCCCGATCGGAGATCACAACATTCTGTCTAGTCACCTCTTTTTCAAGTTCTTCTACTTTCAGTTTCAACTCATTTACTAAATTCAGTCTAGTTTCAGATCTTGAGATCAGTTCACTCTCTTGTGCGCGTAGCTGGATAAGCTCTCGGTCCATATTTGCTATTTGATCATCTCGAAAGCTTATTTCAGCTTTAAGATTACCAATATTGGCATTGGCTTCATCTATTTCAGTCATGAGCATGTCAAATTTCTGTTTATGCCTATCAAATTCCTTATTCACAGCTTCCACATCATGTTTTCTCTGATGAAGTTCTTCCTTTAAAGAACTGATTTCACCTTGCATAGCCATTTGTTGTTTAGCATACAGCTCTTCTTGCTCCAAATGTTCAGCTTCACATCGCCTTAACTTGTTTGCTAATAAATGGCTTCTAGACTCCCATTCCTCCAGTGTTGAGGTCAACTGTCTTTTTATTTCTGACAAGCTTGCAATATCAGAATGCAATTGATCTTTCTCAAAAGAGAACTGTGCCTGCACATCATGCATTTCATCCTTCAGTTTTTGCACCTCAAGTTCAAGGGTAGTTTCGTTAGTTTTAAACCATGTAATCCTGTCTTCCAACTCGCGAATTTGCTTTCTACCTGAATCAAGCTGCCATTCTAATTTAGTCACATTTTCCTGTGCCACTTCAAGCTGGTCTTGCAATTGTCGAGTCACAGCTGAACTACTCCCAAGTTCCTTTCTTAATCTTGCAACTTCATCATTTGATATATTGAGGTGTTCATTAGCTACCTCCAATTGTTCCTCCAAATTTGGAACATGAGTCTCCAACTCAGCTTTTTGCTTTTGCAACTCCAGCACCTGTCCCTTTTTATATTCAAGTTCATCCTTATTCAGTGTTAATTCTTTCTGCACACTATCAAGCTGACCCTCACTTTTCTCATTTTGATTCCTCAACTTCATAATCTCTTCTTCTGAAAGCTTAAGTTTCAAATTGGAAACTCGTAGCTCTTCCTCATTTTTAATGAACTTCTTCAGCAATTCGTCATAACTTTTATTTTCTCCCTCCCCAACAAACTGGCTTTGTCTTTCGGTATCAGCAAGGTCTTCTTTCAGCTTACCCTGAGTGGTTCCTTCATCGTCAGTATTCACTGCCGTGCCATGGTAATGAATTACAGACTTGATACAAGAGTCAGTTTCAGAATCAGAGGAGGATGATGAAGAAACTGATTCAGAACCCTCCTTCTGAGAAGCGGCAGAGCTAACACCACCTGAGCTAGGAGAGAAGTCCAAATTGACAGGTTGAGGACCAGACTTCTGCAATCCCTGCTTCTGGTATGGAGTATAATATGGAGTTACCAATAAACTTTCTTGGTCAAGACCTTCGCCAAAATCACCAGTGCCCTCCATCTGAGGTTGTGAGGATAAAAAAAATCTATGATAAGTACTCTGCATTACAGGGGGGAGAAAAAAATCGTAAAAGGAACAACTTTTCCATTCCAAACATCAAATAATCAACAAGGCAAAATTCAATCAACCCAAATGAATAAATGTATAATGAACAATAAACTGGATCACAGAGCCATTCAGTGAGACAGTGACAGTGATCACATTTTTTCGCATCATTCTCTTCTCTTGAGATGCGAAGCAAATCTAGAGTAGTAACATAAAACTAAAACTGTTTAAAAATCCTATAATCAAAACAGATATCAAAAGGAAAATATCCAGCATAGACACTTTAAATCTCTCAACACAAAAAATTGTACCTCAAGTACTTATTTACTCCTTTGAAACATATGGCACTTCAATTATGTTGTATAAAATTATGTCTCCTGGAAAGATTGCATCTTTTGATTGAACAAATAAGCATAAAAGACGGACCCCAACTCATTTGTCAAAGCAAAATAAGGTTCCGACTTATAAATTAGTATTGATATTAGCCCTATGAGAGTAAGTGTCTGCAACTGACATAGGTATTTACAATGACTATACCATAATTTTGGTCTTCGAAATTGTAGGTGTAGCAAAACATCCCTCAAATTTATGAACTGACAAATTAGTCGATGAAATGAATGTCTTCAATTTCAAGACTAATTTGCTATTTCGTAAACTTAGATACCAAACTGTCTTATTACTACAATTTCAAAAACGAAAATGATGATACATACATGTACATATAGAAAGGGAATAACATTGCTATCACCTAATATTTGGAGTAAACCTAATTAACCTCCCTAAAGGATCATCATTTTATCTACTATTCAGTCTTACATGGAAATAATCGCTAGCACTAAAAATTTATGAAAATTTATCCAGTCTCAGCAAAGACTAACATCGGAACGAATTTTCATATACTTTAAGTAGTAGTAATTACTTACATATACTTAATTGATGATTGATTTACCTTAATATTTAATGATGGTCATGATACATAGAACAGAAGATACATGAATACATACATGTAGGTCGAAGCTGACACGCTCACTCAGCCACTTGCTCTATCACACTCTTCTATTCTAGGTTTAACATCTTAAAATTACAGAGGTGCAGCAAATTGTCCCTCAAATTATTGAAATGACAAATTATTCCATCAAATACCGGTCTTTAATCTGGAGACCAAATTACTTGACTCCTCCAATTTTAAAGACTAAAATGACGATACATACATTTACATGAGAAGGAGACTAACTTAGCCATCACATAATATTTGGAGTAAACCTATAATTCAATTTAGACCTGCAACTATTACCTTATCTCATACTTGGTCTCATGAAAATAATAAATAGTTTTAAAATTCATCATGTTAAACCCTAGAGTATATGAAAATTTGTCTGGTTAGTCCCAACGTCTAAGCATAAACTAGGGCCTGTTTAGATAAACAACTTTGGCAGCTTATAGCACAGGGGCTTATCATGATAAGCACTTAAGCATAAGATTACATAAGCTATTTCTATAGCAAAAGATAAAGTTAAATTGTTTTTGTGTATTCTATATGCTATATTAGAGGACTTATGAAAAAAAGTTGAAAAAACTCATTAAAATTGTCATAAGCTGTTTTCATAAGTTCTCCCAAATGGTTTCATCAAATTTATGACAGAATATAAGCTCAAATAAGCCAATCCAGACAGGGCCCTAGTGTATGCTTGGTTCTACGATGAGAAAAATTGATTTGGAGTGACTTGATTTTGACAAAAGTTGAGTCAAAGTTAAAGTAATTTATGTTTGAATATATTCATGCAAAAGTGAATTGAATAATAAATTTTAGTGTAAGAATCAATTCTAGAATCAAAAGCTCAAATTTCTAGCTTCAAGTTAGAATCAATTATGAAACAAAAACTAATTCTACTCGAGAGCAACCAAACATGTTAAAATCAATTATACACCTCTAGAATCACTTTCTCTAATTTGAAAAGTGGAACCAAACATAAGCTAAGTGTATGTTTGGTTCCACTTTTACAGGGGCCAAAATTGATTAAAATAGGTGTAGAATTGATTCTAATATGTTTGGTTGCTTTTGAGTACAATTGATTTTACCTACAGAATTGATTCTCCTTGAAGCTAAGATTTGTAGTTTTTGATTGTAGAATTGATTTTTACACATTTTTATGAATGCATACAAACACAAATAACTTTCTCCTCAACTCACTTTTCGTCGAAATCAACTCACTCAAAATCAATTTTTTTCACCGCAAAACCAAACATACTTAAACAATTCATAAAAGTTCATGTGTGTTCATGAAGTATATGAAAATTTAACACGTCAACCACAGCTTCTCAACAGAACTAACGACAAATTTTCATATACTTTAAATACTAATTATTACTTTCATATATTTAATGAACTTAGTCGGTATACACCGTTAGTGTACAATTATTTTACACATACATTCAATAATACCGATATAACACACTAATTAAACTCGTGTTTAATTTATGTAGAACATAGTGCATGTAGATCGACACTGACACACTAATCCATCACACGTTTCTAGGTTTAAGATCTAAAAATCTACGAAACTCAAAATAATTAAATTACCGAAGCACAAAATTCAAAGAACATGATATACAATTAACAACAGAAAAATTTAATTCCAAGAACTTAACAAGAAAATCATAAAAGCGATAACGCGAAAATGAATGAAAACAGAGAGATAAGAGCGAAGAAGATGAGTGGTACCTGATTCGTAGAGAGAAGAATGAATGAAGAGAGAGAGAGAGAGAGAGAGTGAAATGAAAAGTGAGGAAATGGAACAAATGGGAAAAGGTTAAGAGAGAAAGAGAGAGCCAAACAGAAAGTTTTAAGTGACAGAGGAGAGAAGGAAGTGATGTGGGGCCCGATGTTTTAATTTTGATTTTGGGATTTGGGTCGACTCCCGCCTTTACTTTTTAGTCAATCATTTAAATCAGTTTATTTTCACATGCTAGTGGGCAGTGCCAACTTTTCAACAAAATCAAGTCGGTTAAATAATTACAAGTTCTAGATTAACTAGTCAAATTTTAAAAATGGTTAAATGGAACGTCATAATAATCGAAGTTTGAATCTTAATTAGTACTCTCTCCGTTCCAATTTAATTGAACCAATTTACCATTTTATACAGATTAAAAAAAGTGTACAGTATAAATAAAAAAGAGAGAAATGGTTTTGAGTTCTATTCTTCTTTATCATAAATGTAAAGTAGAATATATTGAATTGAAGTTGTGAAAGTTGTATTAATTAGAGTTATAATTGGGAAAAAGTAATTAATATTGTATTGAAAAGAGAAATGGATCAAGATTTTTAAGACAATATTTTTTAACAATGACTCAGTTATTATGGGACGGAGGGAGTATTTGATTTTGTGTATCAGTTTTAATAATTATTTATTATTTAATATATTTATTAATAAAAAATTCAAGTTAATTAATAGAGAACTTATATTTTTTTTTGTTCTAATTTATTTGAGTTAACAAAAATTGATGTATTTGATTCAAATTTTAATAAAATACATCAATTTTTATTGATTTAAATGTCTTTTATAAGTAAGATTAGAGGAAGTAGCAAATATAGTTATTAGGTAGTTTAACGAATAATTAACAAGTTGAATTTTTGTAAGATTATTGATTGAATTAATTTTTTTCAATAAATTGATTGAATTAGTTTTTAAATATAAAATAACATAAAAAGATATGTTTAATTAATGCTACCTCCGTCTCCAATTATAAGACCCTTTTAAAAAATAATCCCTTTTTATAAGATCTCTTTGCTATTTCCAACTACATTAATTATTTATTTATATACATGCCCCTATTTACTATACATATTTTTCTTCAATCAACAATAACTAACATGTTGAAAACATAAACCAACCCTCTCTATTAAAGGATAAAATTGTAGAAACAATAGTAATTACAAACATATTTAATACAAATATCCACTATCTTAATTCCCGTTATTTTTTCAAAAGGGTCTTATAATTAGGGACGAAGGTAGTATTTAATTTTTTAAAATAAGATAACAAGAGTAAAATTGAGATTAAAAAATGACAAGTTATAAATTTTAACTTAAAAGATAGTTTAATTAATTTATCATCATAAGTTATAAGTCGTGAAAAAAACCTAAAAAAAAATAATATTAACAAGTGTCGTTAGGACATTGTTTAGTAACTTTAGGGAGATGTATTGGATTATGATTCTTAGGGATTTTAAAAGATTTTTTAATTATGAAAAAGTCTTGTGGTATTCAATCAAGACTCTTTGCAATTTAAAAAAAGTCTTGTGGTATTCAATCAAGACTCTTTGTCATTTTAATAAAGTCTTGAGGTATTCAATCAAGACTTTGCATCACTTAAAAAAAGTCTCATGGTATTCAAAATCATTCAAATTTTGAAGGATTGTTTAATAAATTGGCTTTTGATGGATTTTGTGGGATTTTCTAGTGCAATTTTAACTAGAAAAAGTCTTTCATGAAGACATGAGATTTCTTGAGATTGTTTTTCTTTTAAAAGTTTACTATCTCTTTCTTATCCCTTTTTCCTTCTCTCTCTTCTCTCTTTTCTCCTCTCTCTCCTCTCCCTTCTCTCTCTCTCTCCTCTCTTTTCTCCCCTCTCTCTTCCCCTCTCTCTTCCTCTCTCAATCTCTCATAAAGAATAAAAATAAAAATAAGAGTCTATATTGAGAATAGGGTTAAATATATTTTTTGTCCTTACATCTTGCGCCCCTTTGAAGAATAGTCCTTACATTTCATTAAATGTTTTTAAAATCCTCATATTTTATCTCTGCTATCAAAATTAGTCCTTGCTGTTAATTCTCTAACAGAATGTTGATGTGACAGTTAGTGGGTCCCAATTATTTTAGGGTTAAATATGTTTTTGGTCCTTACATTTTGCCTGACTTTGAAGAATAGTTCTTATTATTTTAGGAATTTTAAAAACATTTATTGAAATGTAAGAACTATTTTTCAAAGTCACGCAAAATACAAGGACCAAAAACATATTTAACTTTAAGATAATTGGGACCCACTAATTGTCTCGTCAGCATTCCGTTAGAGAATTAACAGCAAGGACTAATTTTGATAACGAAGATAAAATGTGAGAATTTTAATAACATTTATTGAAATGTAGAGACTATTCTTCAAAGATGCGTAAAATGTAAGGACTAAAAACATATTTAACCCTTGAGAATATTATGATAGAGTTGTAATCATTTCTTTTTAATGAGTCCTTAAAACTTATAAAATCTTTTGAAATCTTACAAATCCATGAAATCCTTTAAAATCTTATGATGTAAATCTATTGAAGTCCATTGAAATACAAATTGAAAATCCTGATAGTCTTTTAAAATCATGAAAGTCATTAAAATCCTACAAAATCTTTTAAAATCTGAGACTTTTTTAAGCAAAAATTGTCCTTTAAAATCCTAATCCAATACATCCCTCTTAAATAATAAGTTTTTGTTAAAGTTTATGAAATCAGTGCATTGGAAATTTGAGTTTTTAACTTTTTTAAAATATAATTTTTTTATTAAGAATACTTAAATAGTGCTCTTATAAATGGAAAGTGGGAACACCCAAAACATTAAATGCCTGAACTAAGACGTGGGAGGGTGACCAAACAAACTCAAACCTCCGTTCAAGTAACAACCTAAAGAGTCAAGTCAACCCTATGCAAGACGGTTAGATTCACAATAGAAGTGTAAATTTAAGTAATGGGATCGTTAACCAGTGCCCGCGTCATTAGTTAAAGAAACAAAAAATGAAATATTTATATTGAAAACATCATTTTTTTGCACTTTTAAATTTTGACTACACAAGTTCTTAGATACTAATATTATATTTGGTTTCTTTAACCAGTATCCGAGACACTGGTTATCATTTTCTTTAAATTAATCGATACGGTGCAAAGTAATGCATTGAATACCCCTAGATAGAGACATGAAACAACTCAGTTTATGTAACACATGACTAGTTGGTATGAGATAAGATATTTATAGTAAACTTTGTACGTAAAAATATGCAAATTAAATGTGTATTGATGTTATTTAAAAAAAAAAAAAGTGTATTCATGATGTTAAATAACAATTTTGATTCCTGAAAAAAAAAACAATTTTGATCGTCTTGTTAGGGTCGGCTATACCATATGTAAGTTGGGCTATTGCATAGGGCCTTGAAATTCTCTCTAAAACATTAAATATAGATGTTTGAGTATTTAAATTTTAATTAATTTTAAAATTTAAAATTTAATTATGTTAATAAATCTTAAATTTGAGACATCGATCCAGATTGTTTAAAGGTCCTAATTTCTAGATATATCAATTTTTAGAGTCCAAATTAGGTATATATCAATTTCGGTATCCAAATTTTGAGGGTCTAAAATTAGAACAAGACTTCCAATTATGTAAGGCGGCCTTGGTCTTATTAAATTTTTTGAAAAATATAGTGAAGATGAATTTGAAAATGCTATAATGTGAAGATGAATTTGAAAATGCTATAATTTTTGTCCAAGAAATTGTTATTACAGTGAAATAGAAGTTAGAACTCAAATTTTATGAATAGAGGGATTAGTCCCCCTTCCATTCAATTAGTTGTTATAGAAAATGCATAATTATTTTTAGGAATGTTTATGGTACCTTTTAAAAAGTGTAAAGAGAAAATTTTATTTTGGGAATGTTTTTCACAATGAAAGTGTATTTGATAAAACTTTAAAAAAAAAAAATTACATAACAGTAATCAGTTCTTTCCTATTTAAAATAATTAGCCAAACTTTTTTTTCTATATATATTTGTTTCTGGCTCATTCGATGATATCAAAGACATAAACAAGTCAAAAAAGTTTGGAAGTTTGCTCTTAGAATTGTAGATCTATAGAAAGTTGTCAATAAACATGGACTTGAACATATTGAAATGATAGTCATGGATGCTAAGGTATAATTGTTTATGAACTTTATCATGCATTTTCCTAATAATATTTTATAACTTCACAAATTACACACATCTTTTCCCTCACCTTCATAACTTTTTACACATTCAAATGCATGTTTTTTTTCCAAGAACAAGCATGTCCTTTTTACAACTTAGGGTAGTAAGATTCATGTTGTCCAAATGAAGATTTGTGGACATGGCAGGATCAGCTCAAAGAAGGTACTATACATGTTTTTTACAATGAAAGTGTATTTAATAATGACTTTCAGTTTAAGGTTTATGACCATTGACCATTGACCACCATTACAAGTTGATCTTCAATGTTTGTACATACCTTAAAGAGACAAATGTTCTTGATATTCCTCCACATCAATAAAACTGCAAATCTTCTTGGTCCTCCATATTTTGGAGCAAAAATGTGGTACAATGAATAAATACAAACATGTTACAAATTCAAAGTTTCAAATATGTTGTAGAAATGGAAAAGTTCAACTATTAGCTAGTCTTGAAGTTGCCCCCTACGGTGCTCCAACGTCTGCTTTTCCAAAACGGCTCAAAAGCTAGCGAGAAATTCCAGCAGCATATCAGAGTTTACAACATGATGTTTGCATTCACATCACAAGGGAAAAAGTTGGATAACTGTTTTAATAACGGTATGGGACAACCAACTATTAGAAATTAAGGTTAATCATGTTATACAATTAGGAGTTCGCTGCCTAAGTCATGCCAATTACCAAAATTTGCTCAACTTAATATTTACGATACATAGAATGAATACAAAATAGAATGCAAGGTTATGACTTACGAGTATATAAAATCGACTGTATCAAAAGTTGCTGCTTTAAGTGTGAGAGATGTAGATACTTATTAAAAAGCGATATAATTTTGCAGACTCAAAGCAATCAAGTTTAAATAAAGATGAATTTCATGCAAGTTATCACGCTACCAATGTCCTTTACTATTTTGTGAGAATGGCTATAGACCTGAAGTGACTCATCGCGACAACGGATGTGGTAAAATCACTAAAAGGAATCATATTACTATAAGAGAATGACCAACCTTCAAAATTATGCCAAAACCAATGAGGTACTTTACTATGATTTAACTTTAAGATATCAATCAATGGACTTGTGATTTACATAATTATAGCAACCTTATCGATAAAACACAAAGCCTCGGATCCGTGCACCTATTTCAAAGAGTTTATCCAAACTCGAGTCCTATGTTATTTGGTTGAATCCCCATTTCCCTTTGCGTATTCCCTGTAGGGTCTCTAACACCTGTTTCATGGTTGGCCTGAGTTCCTTGGGACACTGCACACACTGAAATGCTAACTCAGTCACTGTTGTTATCATTTCCACTACATTTTTATTAAAAGAAATTTGAAGACTTTGATCCACTAGCAGCTGTAATTCCTTGTTTAAGATTTTACTCATTGCAAATTGAGCAAGAGTGACACGCTCGGTGCCTTGCATTAAACTTGCTGGTTTCGATGATATAAGCTCGAATAAGATCACTCCAAAGCTATAGACATCGCTTTTCTCACTGACCCTTCCAGTTTCGTAGTAATCTGGATCAATGTAAGCACGGGTTCCTACCGGAAGAGTTGAAACATGAGTCACATAGTCAGGAAGAAACCGCGAGAGACCAAAATCTGCAACTTTAACAGCAAAATTTTCATCCAGCAGAATATTGCTTCCTTTTATGTCACGATGGATGATACCCGAGTCATGAAGAAATACCAAGGCGTTCGCAGTTTCAATGGCAATATTCAATCTAGTAAGCCATGATAGTTTACTACATGAAGATCCGTGAAGATGTTGTGTAAGAGTTCCATTAGAGATGTACTCGTACACAAGCATGTGCTTGTTGCTATGACGAGAACTGCAACCATAAAGTGAAACCAGATTTTGATGTTGCAGGTGACTTAAGATCTCAATTTCTTTCATGAACTGCTTAATGGTTTTTTCTGTCTCTTCGTGGAAGCGTTTAATTGCAACCTCTCTACCGTCTTTAAGTTTTCCTAAATATAAATACAATGACATGCGGTTAGAAAATAATACTAGATGTAAAAGTTAGTCACACTCATTAGTTATTCTCATTTTACAACATAAGCCTTATTGTACCTCTTCATATAATTACCATTTTCTTTTATCAATACAATTTGAAATTACCGTTTTCATGCTGTTTAGAAATCGCAACGAATGGAAATTTTTGTGTAAAAAAGTTTTAAACATATACCTGTAAATTGAACTACAATTAAAGTGTGCAGTCATTATTTTGTCATTAAAATTTGCAGACACCTTTGCAGCTTCTTACCATAGTAGACTCTGCCGAACCCTCCAGATCCCAGAAAAGTGTCAAACTTGTTAGTAGCTTCTTCAAGTTCGGCATGGTGGAAGATTTTGAAAGCTGAGACATATGAATTGCATAGTAAGAGTCTAAGACATTAATAATCACTAGTATGTTAACACCAAAACGCATAAACGGTAGAAACACATTAGAGAGGAAAATTGTTGGAACAGTAAACCAGCTCAAAAGGAAAAATATACAAAAATGCAAACTGATAAAACATAACATTTTATCAGAGTTAGGCCAATTAAGCGAGCGGCTGCACAACCTTTCTATTACCACTTAAAGTTTAGGGTTTATAGATTTTAAGTTATAACTTGAATTTATATATTATATGGTATAGTATACAATGTTACCCCTAAACTGCACTGTCAAGTGCAGGGGGCTTCGCCCACCATACCCCCCAGTTGCAGCCCAACAAAAATTTAGGCCAAGCGACCTGCTCACTTATCGGTAAACTAGGAGCCATACCCAACAAAAAGGGACAAAAGTTTGATGATCTTAATTAATGTCTTGTACCTTTTATTGAATTTATCTCATATCTCCCTTGCTTTATGCCATGGAGAGTCTCTAGCACTTGCTCCATGTTAGGCCTTAATTCTTGTGGACATTTCAAACACCAAAATGCAAGCTCAGCCGTAGCAGTCATCATCTTGTTAATCTTAAGGTCTGACTCGAAGCCAAGTCTTTGATCCAACAGCTCCACTAAAGCTTGGTTTTCAACTTTTTTGCATAAAAGGGTTGCCAGACATTCTTCTTCATTCTGAATATAATATTCTGCAAGCATAGATGACACAAGCTCACACAACACCACCCCAAAGCTATAAACATCATTTTGGACACCAAGTAAGCATTTTGACACAAGTTCTGGGTCTACATAACGACTTGTTCCGATTAAGTCTCTTGTAACATGGGTTGCTCCAATATCAAGTTTCTTTGACAAATGTAAGTTGCCAACTTTAGCACAAAAATTTATATCAAGGAAAATATTGTGAGACTTTACATTACGGTGCACAATACCGTTATAGTGAAGATATTCCAATGCATTTGCTATATCAATTGCAATATCCAATCTGTTAAGCCAAGTTAATGATGTTCCACTATCTGATATTCGGCCTTGAATATGAGCAGCAAGAGTCCCATTGGACACGTATTCGTGTACCAGCATGGATTCCTTTTGATGAGTGGCATAGCCATAAATCGTAATTAGGTTTTTGTGTGGCATGTAGTTTAGGAATGCAGCTTCATTGATGAACTGTTTCAATATGTTGTACTTGTCTTCATTGAAGCATTGGACTGCAATCTCAGAACCATTCTTAAGTTTTCCTAATCAAAGCAGATTGTATGATCAAAATTGTAATAAGATTTATATGTACCTTTTTTAGTGAATAAACAATTAGGTCCGTGACTTTGTAATCATCGTTCATTTGAATTTGTTCTGTGTCCGTTAACTTCAAATGTTACTTATGATAACTTGAGACGTGAAATAATGATGTGACAGTACACATGGGTTACAAATAATTTCTACATATACTAGGGCTTATATTGTAAGCATTATACACATACTTGCGCAAAAACACACCTACCAAGATACAACAATTGGCTAAAGATTTCAAACATACACATGATTCCAATCAAATACTTCGACATTTTCAACTCATTCCCTAAAGATTCAATGTGAAGGGGATTTGAAACCCACGTAAACTGTCATGTCATTGTTTAACATTGCACGTCATCATAGTCTATTGTGATCTTTCAAAAATTTGAAAGACTAAATTGAACAATAGTTACAAATTCAGAGACTATATCTCGTCTATTCACTCTCTTTTTTTCAGGTAAAAGACTTCTTACCATAATATATAGTGGCAGAGCCTTTCTTTTCAAGAATGTGAGCTTGATCAAAATAATTTGTGGCTTTTCTAAGTTGCTCATATGAGAAGATTTGCCACTTCAATGTATTCTGCTTTGGGAATGTGTCAGAAGTGCTAGTGAAGCTGCAGCACATACAGAGATGCCACCCCATTGCCTCAACCTTACAGGGTCATTGCATGTCCTCTATGATGCAGAGTTGAGAAAAAAAAGGCTGATTAGGATTTCAATATTTATATGTATGTTTACTTGAGTTTTATGAAGTCTTTTTTTATTGTCTTAACTCTCTTGTTTCTAGGAGAATGATGTCTTGGTAATTCAGAGTTCGATCAAGAGTTAAGTAAAAGTATAATCAATGATTAATTCAACCAGAACTCAAACTCATTAACAATTTCAGCACAATTTCTTTATGTTTTTAAAAGTATTTACATATGTTCAAATAAGATACATAAATAACATAATTTGATACATCAAAACATAATTTGATAAAAAGAATAGAATTTGACATATTAACTAATTGTAAGTAACTAATGAACAGGTTTTGTGCCTTTTCCAATGGGGTTGCAAAAGACAAAGTTGCAAACATAATCTAGATTGACATCATGATTATTGACAGCAGACAGTGATTTTGGTGTCTAAAATCTTAATGTGTTGTAATTGTAAATAAAAATGTATCAAAATTGTGAACACATTCGTAATGTCTATATTTTTTTTTAGTAATTTTATGGACTAAATTAATCTACGAAACACACATTCAATAACTAATTTGACTAGCTAAAGACATATTCAAAACCAAACTGACTAAAGTTGGACGTGTTTGCAATTTTTACATTGAAGTACTATCATAATATCTTTTTGTATTAATGTGTATATTATTAAAAATAATTATGAATGATTACTCTGAATCTACGAGTGTCAGTAGAAGATGATTATGTGACTATTTATTATTAAGAGTTTCATATTTGTTAGGCTAACCACAAATTCAAGAAGTACTATAGTAAGTAAGAGCTTCATACATTTTCATAGTGATAGTAAGTTTCATATATGCAAATTAAGCAACCAACTAACAAAAAGTGGTGACAGAAAGTCTCACTCACCTTGTGAACCAAGAAACTCTGAAAATTCTCAAGAACCAACGTTATTCTGTCTGCCTTAAAACGTGGAAGTAAAGAAGGAAGTTGAAAATAACACAGGAAAGAGAAATATAGCAAGGAAGGAAGAAGTTTATTACTACAATATGACAATAGGACAAAATGAAAGGAATAAAGAAGGAAAGGGCAGGAAAGTCAAGATAAACTTATGAAGCACGGTTACCGAAATTTCCCTTGACCAATTCATCAGATAGAAAAAAAATTAGGACACGTGTTTATTGAAAACTGGTATCCGTTCCAACGGCCGACTGATCCAAGGATCAAATTTCACCCTCCAATAGATGGAACACAAGCTTTGTATGGACCGACCCAACACATGAATTGTTGACATTTAAAGATTCAAACCTCAGACATAGAGAGAAACACAATCATGCCAACCCCGAGAGACATATTTGATTTAAGGAGTTGTACATTTAATTTTTGAAAAGTTCAATTTTTTTTCAATAAAAAATTTCTATATATTTTTTTTACATGTATCATCTCAATCAAATCCATCATAACCCAAACTATAATTCTAGTATTTGTCTATGTACTCACTAAACTATGACAAAACCCTTCCAATCAGGGGCGGATCCAGACATTGTAGTTTGGTGTGGCAAAAATATGAAAAAATCTATGAATTAAATTATACTAAAAATAATAAATAACATTGTTTGAATTAATACATTTACAATAAAAATCGTCTATAGACGAAACTGCAACTACAATACAATACTATTAGAGAAAAAATTTCTTCCATCATAATTAGTGAAACCCAAACATCTGAACAAGCACAATTAGAGAAATCCAAAATGCAAGTACAATACAATAATAACAAAAATTCATTTCAAATCATGAAGAGAACAAAGCCTTAACAACAAAATATGTAAGTGTTATTAATGTCTTGACATAAAACGGTGACGGAGTCATGAAAAAAAATAGGTTGTACACTAAAATAAACTAAAACTGTAAGACAAAAACACAAAATTTAAGTTATAATAAGCATTAAGTTAATTATAAAAAAATTGAACTAAATGCCTTAAATTAAATCTCTATGCACTCTAAATAACTTAAAATCAACAATAATAAAAAAAGAATATTTTATAAATAATTCATCACATAAAAAAATGTTTTCCGAAAAAGGAAAATCACATAAAAAAGTGTACATTTATAATCAAGTATATTAAAAAGAATAAAATATATTTAGCTTGATAAAAAAAAAAAATATTAGGACATATGAAGGGCAAGGCATAGGCTAAGGATGTTTTTCAAAAACTCCCAGGGAGCGCAAAGTTCACTGCTGACAACTAAAAAAAAAAATCAAGAGAAATGCAAAAATTCTTACGGAGGGAATCGAACTGAAAACATTGAAGTAAAAAGCTCCTGGAACACACTTAACAAGTTATCATAATTTGCACGAAATAATATTTATCATATACCTTTAAACTATTAAAGGTGTATATACCTATTAAAAAATGGGTAATAATCTGGTGTGGCAAATGCCACACCATGCCTCATGGTGGATCCGCCCCTGCTTCCAATCCTTTTTGCATCTATTTGTCCAATGCTAGAGATCAATTTTGTGGTTACCCAGATTTGGACCTTGATTGCTCTGAAAACAAAAGCATAATTATTAATCTTGCATGTAACACGTATTATGTGACAAATATGAACTATGCTAATTATTCAACCACCTTTGTTGACATAGAGTACTTTCTCCGGTTACATTTATAAATAACTACAAGAATATAAAATATTCATTGTATAAATTATTAGATATTATTAGAATATAAAATATTCATTGTAAAATTCTATTAACAACTTTTTTTTTTTTACATTTGTTAAATAACTAATGTATCTGCACTATATAATAATCCAGATACATCAGTTATTTAAATGTGACCAAAGGGAGTATTGGATAAAAAATGTCCTTGAGCAAGAAAAAATGTTACACTTTCAAACCTTCCTTTGTCTTTTAGCAAATTTGATTTGAATCTTAGTTTCTACTTTAATTGTAGTTCTTATTGTTATGAAACATGGTATCTAGAAATAAAGTTCAGAGAAAGATTGAAAACTCTTTATATCGATGTTAATGAACATATTACAAATGAGGAAGGCATCAAACTTTTAATGAGGTGATTACACCTATATCTATATATAGACACACCTAAGTACCAACCATAATACTTACCTTTCCTATAGTAATAATGAAAAATTGAAGCATGTGTTTGTGGCTGATGATGAAGCAGAAATTGGCTATGATAATAGGAATTGTGAGGAACATGTTGTGGTGATTGTAAAGAGTGATGAAATTAAATGATGTTTTTTTCTTTTTGAAGGAAGTTAAATGATGTTGTTGGTGGTTTGATTATTGGATTTGGTTCAACTATGAAAAAAGGGTTTGTGCTTGATTTGAGAAATGGGTTTGAGGATTGTGCTCTGTATGAGAACTCTCGTAGTTACTGGATATGATTAAAACACTAAGATTTCTACATGCATATGTTGAAATGGTAGTGTTGCTAAAAGTTGCAAAAAAGATACACTACTTTTAAACTGTTAATTAGATTTTTTTTTTCTCAATCTTCTGATCTTTATGTGCACATAATTATATCACAAGTATATGTGCGATTCAATTCAGGGATGAAGTTAGAAGAGAACCAACAGATGCCACATGCATAGGTGTGGTTTTGTGGTGGTGGCGAACGTTGTTGGGGGGTTCTGAGGTGGTGATGGTGGTTTTGTGGCGGCAAGGAAGGGGGAGTGAGGTGTTTGAGTGGTTTTGGGGAGGGAGCCGAAGTGGGTGGTAAGGATGTGTGGTGGCGATGTGTGGTGCCAATCCGTGTGGTCCGTTATTCCGGTGACGGAAGGTGTGTCGGCTGTTGGTGGGTGGTCCGGTTGGAGTATAGGTGGTGACGGGGTGGTCGGTGGTGGTGACGGACGTGTGGTGTGGACGGGGTGATGTGTGGTGCCGATAGGTGTGGTCCGTTTTCGGTGGCTGCAGGTGTTGCGCCATCTCTTTCATTCACGATTAATCCTCCTTTAACGAACTCCCTGATCGTTTGTGGTCGTAAGGATCGCGGTGGTTGAGGTTTGTTCGCGCCAGTGGCCGTGAGCTTCAGATTTTTCTTGATTTGGTGGCAGACACCCCTGAGGTCACTGTGTGTTTGTTATTCTTACTTTTTCGATGTTGTATTTTGTTGTGTGGTGATGGTGATGCGTGGTGGTGGCGGCTTTGTGTGGGGGATTTTGGGGCTGTCTTGGTGAGGTTTGGATGGATGGTCATAGTTTTTTTGGACTTGGATTTGGTGTTAGAACGGTTTGCGGACGAGAGCTATATAAGGGGGTGGCTGGTGTTGTTCACGTGAGGAGGCGGGTGTTTGTTGGGGGGTGATTCCTTCTGGAGGTTGCCACTGTTACTTGGGTCGTTGTTCGTCGTCACTATCTCTTGTTTGTGTTTTTTTAGGTTGTTAAGGTGTTTAGGGTGTTTGGAGGGAGCGGGTCCCGTCGTGCTGAGCCTTTTCCTTTTGATCGGTTTGTTGTTTGCACTACTGTCTATCATGTCGTTTGTCTTACTTTTTGGGTGCTGGTTTTCGATGGGCCGGTTAACTTTGCTTCGAGATCGGGAGTCGGTGTCTAGCTGCAATCTTGTTGGACTTGATTTGGTGTTTCTTTGGTGTACAGGAGGTGAGGGGGTGTCCTTCTGATTTGGTCATAAAGTCTGGTGGGCCGATCACTTTTGATTCGTGATCGGGAGTCAATTCTTTAGCTCAAGTTTGGTTTTGGGCTTTTTATGGTTTCTTTCGGTGGATCGGAGGTCGAGAGGTGGTGGAAGCTGATTGATCTTTTTGGATGTGGCTCAGTTGTGGTGTTGAGGACTGGGAGTTTAAATTTGAGGGGTGTTTCGTTGGGGGTGAGTGGTGACGATGGGTGATGTGGGTTACAATGGTCGCTTTCATGAAGGAGACTGTTTTAGGTCTTGATATGCTTTTTGGTGGGTGTTGTCCTCAGGTGTTTTTTAGGGTGTTTATTCTCGGGTGTTCCGCCTATATACGACGCATTTAGTTTGTATTGTCTGTTTCACTGGTCTCTGTTCGTCTTGAGCAGGGACCTGATGGTTTAATAAAATTTGCTGTTTAAAAAAAAAAAAACAGAGGCCACAATATCCCCATATTTTTATAATTTTTATTTTATATTAGTATGCTATTATATTTTTTTGTCACTGTGGTTCAATTCAAGGAACTCATTTTTTTTACATTTTTGAAATTTTTTAGAATTTTTGATAGATATTAACTTTGGATATCATACATAATTCCTTAAATATCTTGTGCACATTATATACGCATATAAAAATTTGTTTTTTCTGTCCCCGTTGTTTTTTCTGTCCCCGTGAGCTTAACTCATTTGGTAGGGACATTGCATAATATATGCAGGAGTCGAGGTTCGAACCCCAGACACCCCACTTAAATAGAGATCCAATTGTGATGGTCTAAGTTAACCCGAAAAGATTAAACAAATTGAATCAAGGACGGAGGCAGAAATGTATCTTAGGGGGACCAAGTTTATGAGTATAAGATAGTAAAGAAAAAACAATTTTTTTTTGTCAAATAGCCTAGTGGCTAGTTTATGAGTATAAGATATCTTATACTCACAATTTGTTTAATACATTTCTGACTTGGTATCTACAAGGTATCTCCATTGTAAAAAATAATAATAATAATTAAGTACCTAATGGGACCAAGGTCTCAATGAAACATAGAATCAATTTTTTTTTAATAATATAATATTGAAATGTTATTATATAAAATTATTGATAGATGATTAAATTTTAAGAAATTTGTGTGAGTTGCTGGTCAAAGGGATCAAGTGTTTATAATGAGTAATATGTAAATGTGAGATCCAGTTAAATACAGGAAAATTAATGTTTGAGTCTTGCTAACCGATATCTCTGAGGCATTGGTTAAGGATACTAAAAAGTTATATAGTAGTTATTGTATTGAAAATTATGTAATCAATCCATAAAAAGTCCAAAAAGTATTCTTTTCAATTTATAACTTCCTTTTTTGGTATCCTTAACGAGTGCCTTCAGACAGTTACCATTTCCCTCAATGTTTTTATGGTGGATGCTCTTACTGAATTTGGTAGATTAATCGTGTAGCTTGTAGTACAAAAGTTTCAAAATCTTTTTTGTATCTTTTCATATAGCAAATCATTGAACACCACAAAGGGTATCATAGTAAATATTATATTCTCTTTAAAGAAAAAAATATAAATATTGTATTCTATTTTTAGGGGAATATCATACTATTTTGGTTAGTGTGTCACATATAAGTACATTTGACACCTTTAATGTCACCCAAGTGCTACCCCAAACAATTACTTTACAATAAAAAATTGTTTGTTTTGTGCATCGATTGTTATGTAGTGGATTGACTGAAAATTCACTTTTTAAAATGAATATTACAATGCAACGTCTCTATTAATTAAGTTAAACTCACAAATTGACCTTTAATTTATTGTTTAATCCTTTATAACTTGTTTGTTAAAATAAAATAAATATCTTTATAATTTATTGTGAATCAAACGTATAATTGCTAAATTTACATTTGCAACATCAATCCAAGAAATCTAACCCTTAAAAAAAATCTGAAATATTTCATATTTATGTATATTTCTTTTTCTCATTTCAACTTATGGTTGTGGTTCATTATCAATAAAAAAAAAGCTTATGGTTGTGGTTCAAGTGGACCACAGAAAGAGTGATACTATTTGTTCATAAATTCTTTTACACCATATCCGACACCGTTTACATATAAATAAATTGTTTAAAACTAAAAGATATGTAGACACTAACATATATGTCTATATGCTTTTTTACTATGTTATGATGATAAGTCATGAGTTGATTACTGAACCAACCGATGATAAAAAAAATATGATTATGTAAACAAGATTTTAAATAGTCTAGATTTTTTTTTTTTGCTTCTTGATTTTTTTAAGAGGAAAATATTCTTATATAGTTTCATTGTAGATATTAAATTGATGCGACGAATTATCAAATCGTAGTGTCTTCAGATTTACGCAATTTTGAAGATATGGTTTATTTAATAACAAAATTCATTTAAATTGATTAAACTAATATCATAAACTATTAAAGAATAAATGAATAGTGTAGACTCTTTTAATTTTTTTTAAGGAAGTATCGACTCTTTTAATGATAAATGTTAATATGTCAATTGTTGTGTTAATACATATTCAAACTGTATGTACCATTTCCTCAAAAAATTCTTTTAATTTTTTTGTTTAATCAAGTGAGCTATCCATGCCTCAAATAATTTTGACACTAGACATAAATCGAATATGTGTTTAATGTCGGAAAGTGTCTCAAATAGATTAATTTCATAGAAGGAAACAGCCGAAAATAAAAAAAATAAAAAAAGGAACCTAACTCATAGAATATGTGTGTGAGAACAAAGAAGATGAGATTGCAAAGAGAATGACCATTGTGGGTTTGTGGTGTATTCAAACATTTCCTAATGGCAGACCAACAATGAGTAAAGTAGTTGAAATGTTAGAAGTTAACATTAATTCGTTGGAAATACCACCAAAACCATTGCTTTCGTCTCCTACGAGATCGGTATCTGAGCCTTGCACATCTTAAATTTGAGGGTATTGAAAATTGTTATATAATTTTTAATCAGAGTACAGATCATTTCAGTCCTTTTAATAATCTTGTAAAGTAAGTGGGTCAGAGTGTCTCAAATTGTTTTTATATTGAATGCAAAATCATGAACAATTGGTCATGTAAACTCTATGTTATAAATTTATAATTTTATGATCTTATATCGTTTAGAAGTTGGTGACTGCAAATGCTACAAATGGAGAACAAGTTATACAAGACATTGTTATTATCTTGATGTGGAAGCAACTAGCTAGTAAGCCATGATCAAAACTTATGAATAAAATTAGGTATATTAGTTCCCTTTTTAGTAAACTTTAGGTAGAGGAAAAATGTGTATACTGCTGGCATGGAAGTAGGACATGGCCAAGACATGGTGACGGTTAGCCTGGTCATATAAAAATGTTGAGTATTACAAGTTTAATCTGATTTTTCAGTGATCTATAAAAATTGTGTCCAACAGATATATTAAATCACAGTT